>OHRT01000386.1_pt1 | contig 16752 bp, 13 predicted proteins | sample 1578521 | NCBI WGS metagenome assembly OHRT01 (sample SAMEA3879537, study PRJEB24766) | human gut metagenome | biome: human-associated habitat; feature: feces | place: USA | collected 1985/1987
CTCCCGGTCCAGCCGCTCCAGGGTCTGTTTATCGTGGCTCAGGCTGTTTTCCAGCACGGCCATGGCGGAGGTCTCCTCCTGGGCGGCGGCGTCCAGCTGGGACACCTGGCCCCGCAGGGCCTCGGCCCGGACGTCGTTGTCTCGGATTTTCTCCAGGCTCTCCTCCCCGGCGGCATACACGGCGTCCAGGTCCGCCTGGGCACGCTGGCGGTCCTCCTGGGCGGTCCGCAGATCGGTCTCCAGCTTCAGGGCACCGGCCCGCAGGGCCTGGAGGTTTTCCAGCCACACGGAGATCTCCAGCACCCGCAGCTCGTCCCGCAGCACCAGGTATTTTTTCGCCGTTTCCGCCTGCTGCCGCAGAGGTTCCACCTGCAGCTCCAGCTCGGCGATCTTGTCGTTGATGCGCACCAGATTCTCCTCCGTGCGCTGGAGCTTCCGCTCAGACTCCTCCTTGCGGTGGCGGAACTTGCTGATGCCCGCCGCCTCCTCGAACACCTCCCGGCGCTCGCCGCTTTTCACGGACAGGATCTCGTCGATCTTGCCCTGGCCGATGATGGAGTAGCCCTCCCGGCCCATGCCGGTGTCCATGAACAGCTCGTTGACGTCCTTGAGCCGCACGGACTGGCGGTTGATATAGTATTCCGACTCGCCGCTGCGGTAATACCGGCGGGTGACGGCCACCTCACTTTCGTCCCGGGGGAAGATGTGGCCGGTGTTGTCGATGACCAGCGTCACCTGGGCAAAGCCCATCTGATTGCGCTTTTCCGTGCCGCCGAAGATCACGTCCTCCATTTTGGCGCCCCGGAGCTGGCGGCTGTTCTGCTCGCCCATGACCCACAGGATGGCGTCGGAGATGTTGGACTTGCCGGAGCCATTGGGGCCCACGATGGCGGTGATGTCTGCGCCGAAATTCAGCACCGTTTTGTCGGGAAAGGATTTGAAGCCCTGAATTTCCAGTGCTTTTAAGTACACGTTTCTGTCACTCCTTCCGCATATCCTGCATATCCCGGATGATGCGGTCAATTTGGCGGGCCACGGCGATGAAATCCTGCTCCGTGTAGCCCTTGGTGGTCATGGCTGCCGTCCCGATGCGGACGCCGGAGGTCTGCTGGGGGGAGCGGGTCTCGTTGGGGACGCAGTTCTTGTTCAGGGTGATGCCGTGGCGGTCCAGTTCATCCTGAACGGCTTTCCCGGTGAGCCCGGTGTCCGTCAGGTCCAGCAGGAACAGGTGATTGTCCGTGCCGCCGGTGACCACCTTGTAGCCCATGGAGATAAATTCATCGCACATGGCTTTGCAGTTGCGGACAACGGCGTGGATGTATTCCCGGAACTCCTCCGTGGAGGCTTCCTCCGCCGTGACGGCCTTTCCGGCGATGACGTGCTGCAGCGCGCCGCCCTGTCCGCCGGGGAACACGGCGCTGTCCACCCGCTTGGCAAGCTCGGGCCTACAGAAGATCAGTCCGCCCCGGGTGCCCCGCAGGGTCTTGTGGGTAGTGGTTGTGATGATGTCCGCCAGGCCGAAGGGGGAGGGATGGTCCCCGGCGGCCACAAGCCCTGCGATGTGGGCCATGTCCACCATGAAATACGCCCCCGCCTCCCGGGCGGCGTCGGCAAAGGCCGGGAAGTCGATGGTGCGGCTGTAGGCCGAGGCCCCGGCCAGAATCAGCTGGGGGCGGCACTCCCGGGCTTTCCGGCGGACGTCCTCATAGTCGATGAAGCCATTTTCGTCCACCCCGTAGAACTCCATGTGGAACAGCTTGCCGCTGAAATTCACCGGAGAGCCGTGGGTCAGGTGACCGCCGTTGTTGAGGATCATGGCCAGAATGGTGTCGCCGGGCTTCAGCACGCTCATATAGGCGGCCAGGTTGGCGGAGGAGCCGCTGTGGGGCTGGACATTGACGTGATAGTCCGTCTGAAAGACGGCCTGCCACTGGCGGCAGCAGTATTCCTCCAGCTCATCCACATACTGGCAGCCGCCGTAGAACCGGCCCCGGTTGCCGGAGGGGCGCTGGGCGGGATAGCCCTCGGAATATTTGTTGGTCAGGCAGGAGCCTACGGCCTTCATGACGTTTTCGCTCACGAAGTTTTCGCTGGCAATCAGCTCCACGGTGCTGTTCTGCCGGGCCTGCTCGGCGGCAATGATCTCAAAAACTCTGGATTTCAACGGTGTTCCTCCTCCATGGGACCTGCGGGATGGGCCGCTTCCGCAGCCTGCGGCTCCCGTCCCGCTTGTGTGCATATATAATCAGCTTATGATATCATAAATCCCGGTTTTTTTCAAGAAAAATCGCAGGACGGGAAGCCGTCCTGCGAAAATCGGTTATTCCGCCCATGCCGGGTTATTTTCCGGCGACAGGCATTGGGTGACCCGGGCGAAGGTGTCCCGGTCGGTGTAGTAGGTGTAGGTTTTTCCCTCCGGATTTACGAACCGGACGAATATGCCCTCGCTGCGGTCAGAGCCGTCCGGCAGGTGATAGGGCCACAGCTCCAGCACCGCCCCGTCGCCGTAGTCCAGGCGGAGGCTGTCCTCCTTGGGGACGTCCCGGCTGAAGGTGGCGTTCATGTTGAAGAGCTTCCCGTACAGGGCATAGCCGTTTTCCTGGGTGATGCGCAGGTCCTGGCCGTCCACCCGGGCCCGGAGGGAGGTGAATTTTCCACTGAAGGCGTAGGTGGTGCTGCTGGAGATGTCGCTCATGCAGCGGATGAACCGGTCATGATCCCGCTGGGGCTTGCTGATGGTCAGGCCCAGCGCCGTCACCAGCGCCGCCGCAAAGGCCAGCGCCACCACCCACATGGGGTGCCACCGCCGCCGGGGTTTCTCCTCCCGACGCACCGCATCATAAAGACCCATATCGTTCCTCCTATTCTTCGGGCAGGCACCGCACCAGCGTTTGCCATTGCATCCGGTCGGTGTCATACATATAGATTTTTCCGTTGGCTCCCCGGTACCAGACGAACACGCCGGGGACCCATTGGCGGTTGTACCCGTCCCACACGTCCAGACCCCAGAAGCGCAGAATGCACCCGTCTCCGAACTCCAGCTCCGCGTCCGGCGCAGAATCGGGGGCGCTGCTCTGGCGCTTGCCCATGCCGGCGGCATTCACCTCCAGATACAGCCGGGAGGCGGGCCCCCGGGCCCGGAATTGCCGCCCGTTCTGCCGGACGTACAGACTTCCCTGCGCCTTGGCATATAGAACGCTTTCTCCCAGCCCGCTTATAAAATGGCGGTACTGCCGCTGTAAATGGGCGGCCCATAGAATGGGAAAAAATGCCAGTAACACCAGGGTCAGTGCGATGGCTATGCAGGCAAGCAGCCTGGGGTCCCGTTTCCGGGGCTGGGGCGTGCGAACGGCATCGTACAGAGGCATGGCGTGGTCCTCCCGTTTTTTCCCTATTATACAGGCTACCCCGTCCCTTGTCCAGCAAAACAAAGTTGCGCCGTCCAAAGGGCGGCGCAACTTTTACTTTACAGGTTACTTTTTGAAGCTGTCCTTCAGGGACACGCTGCGGTTGAACACCAGGTGATCCGCCGTGCAGTCCCGGTTATCCATGCAGAAATAGCCCGTGCGCATGAACTGGAAGGTGGGGGCGTTGATGCCGGTGCGGTTTTCCACCCGGTCGAAGTCCCGGGCCACGTCCACCATGGCCCGCTCCACCTTGCAGCCCTCCAGCACCATCAGGGAGTCGGGATTCAGGCAGTTCAGGAAGTCCTTGTCCGGGCCGTCGGGCTGTGGATCGGAGAACAGGTTGTCATACAGCCGCACCTCTGCGTCCACGCAGTTTTCGGCGTCCACCCAGTGCAGCGTGGCGCCCTTGACCTTGCGGCCGTCGGCGGGATCGCCGCCCCGGCTGTCGGGGTCATATGTGCACAGGATCTCCACGATCTGGCCGTTTTCATCCTTGACGCAGCCGGTGCACTTCACCAGATACGCGCCCTTCAGGCGGCACTCGGGGCCGTCGGGATACAGGCGCTTATACTTGGGAATGGGGGTCTCCAGAAAGTCCTCATGCTCGATCCACAGGTGGCGGCTGAAGGTGATCTCGTGGGTGCCCTGGCTGGGGTCGGTGGGGTTGTTCTCCACGGTGAAGGTTTCGCTCTGGCCCTGGGGATAGTTGGTAACGGTGAGCTTCACCGGGTGCAGCACCGCCATGGTCCGCTGGGCGGACACGTTCAGGTCCTCCCGCAGGCAGTGCTCCAGGAAGCCGTACTCCACGGTGTTGGGGGATTTGGCCACGCCGATACGCTCGCAGAAATTGCGGATGGAGGCGGCGGTATAGCCCCGGCGGCGCAGGCCGCACAGGGTGGGCATCCGGGGATCGTCCCAGCCGGAGACATAGTGCTCCTCCACCAGCTTGCGGAGCTTGCGCTTGCTCATGACGGTGTGGTCAATGCCCAGCCGGGCAAATTCGATCTGGCGGGGCTTGTGATAGGGGATGGACACATTGCTGACCACCCAGTCATACAGAGGCCGGTGGGACTCGAACTCCAGGGAGCAGAGGCTGTGGGTGATGCCCTCCAGAGCGTCCTGGATGGGGTGGGCAAAGTCGTACATGGGATAGATGCACCACTTGGTGCCCTGGCGGTGGTGGTTGATGAAGCGGATGCGGTAAATGATGGGGTCCCGGAGGTTCAGATTGCCGCTGGCCAGGTCGATCTTGGCCCGCAGGGTCATTTTCCCCTCCTCCACCTGGCCGTTCTTCATCTTTTCAAACAGCCGCAGGTTCTCCTCGATGGGCCGGTCCCGGTAGGGGGACGTGGCGGGGATGCCGATGTCGCCGCGGTTGGCCTTGAACTCCTCCGGCGTCAACTCGCACACATACGCCAGGCCCTTTTTGATGAGCTCCACGGCGTATTCATAGTCCTTTTCAAAATAATCGGAGCCATAGAAGAAACGGTCGCCCCAGTCGAAGCCCAGCCAGTGGATATCCTGCTGGATGGCATCCACATACTCGGTGTCCTCCTTGGCGGGGTTGGTGTCGTCCATGCGCAGGTTGCACAGGCCGCCGTAACGCTCGGCGGTGCCGAAGTCGATGCAAAGGGCCTTGCAGTGGCCGATGTGCAGATAGCCGTTGGGCTCCGGCGGGAAACGGGTGTGAACGGTCAGTCCCTGGAACCGGCCACCCTCTGCGATGTCCTCGTCGATAAAGTTCAGAATAAAGTTTTTGCTCTCGGCACTCTCCTCGTTCAGAGGGGCCTTCCCTTCCTCGGTCATTGTCTCACACTCCTTATTCGGTCGTAATCCCGTGTTTTCACACTGAACTTATATTATACGGTTCCCGTCCTCTGATTGCAAGAGCTTTTGAAGGGGCGGGACAACTTTTTTTGCGGGCATTGCAAAAAGAGGGAGGAGAGCGGCGCTCTCCTCCCTCTTTGGAAGCTGCGGGGGTTATTTCCGCTCCGTCAGCTTGCTGTTGCACTTCTGCAGGAAGCGGTCGTTGGCGATGATGGCCCGGGTGTGGGTCCCCTCGCCGATGGGGCCCCAGTCGTCGCTGGCTTCCACCCGGAAGGTGATGAGCTTGCCGTTTTCGGACACGCCGGTGACGGTGGCCGTGGCCCGGACGGTCATGCCCACGGGGGTGGGAGCCAGGTGGCTGGAATGAATGTCCACGCCCACGGTGCCCTTGCCCTCCGGCAGGTCCGGCTGCACGCAGTCCATGGCGGCGTGCTCCATCATGGCCATCATAAACGGGGTGCCGAACACCTCCAGGCCGCCGGAGCCGATGGCCCGGGCGGTCATCTCCGGGGTGACCACCTGCTCAATGGTATAGGATTTGCCGATTTCGATCATATCCGTTCCTCCTTTATACGCCCAGCCTGGTCCACAGCCGGTCATACAGCCGCAGGGTGTCCTTGGGCAGGTTTTCATAGATCTCGCAGCGGTCCAGCGTCTCCGCCGGGGGCGCCATGATTTCGTAGATCTCGGGGTCCAGCTCCTCCTCGTTGACCTCCGCATAGTAGGCCGGGTACTGCTCCAGGGCTTCCCAGTTGGGGGAGGCGTACCAGATATAGTCCATGTTGGCCAGGTTGGAGTCCGTGGAGGCGATGAAGTTGATCCACTCCTCCGCCTCGGCCATGTGCTGGGTGTCCTTCAGGACGCACATGGCGTCCACAAACCAGTTGCTGCCCTCCTCCGGGATGACGAAGGCCAGGTCCTCGTTGTTTTCCAGCATGGTCAGGTAGTCGCCGGCGTAGTACATGGCGATGGCGGCGTTGCCGCCCTCCATCTTCTGGAACACCTCGTCCATGACGAAGGCCTGATACACGCCGCTGTCCTTGGCGTTTTTCAGCAGGTTGAAGGCCTCCTCCAGCTGGCCGGGGTCCGTGGTATTGATGCTGTAGCCCAAGTCCAGCAGAGCCGCGGCCAGAGCGTCCCGGGAGTTGTTGATCATCAGCACCTGTCCCGCGTACTGGGGATCGAACATGGCGTCCCAGCTGGTAATAGGCTCGGACACCATGCTGGTGTTGTAGATAATGCCCAGGGTGCCCCAGGCGTACGGCACGGTGTACTTGTTCTCCGGGTCGTAGCTGAGGTTCTTGTAGGTGTCGTCAATGAGTTGGAAATTGGGAATGTGGCTGTAGTCCAGCTCCGCCAGCATATCCTCCTGAATCAGGCGGGCGATCATATAGTCCGAGGGGACGATAACGTCGAAATCTGCGCCGCCCATATTGATCAGGGAATACAGGGCCTCGTTGCTCTCCGCCGTCTGATAGTTCACCCGGATGCCGGTTTGCTCCTCGAACCGGGTGATCAGGTCCTCGTCGATATACTCGCCCCAGGAGCACACGTTCACCACCCGCTCCGACTGAACGGAGTGTCCGGTGACCACCAGCACCGCCACTAAGGCGCAGGCCATGGCTCCGGCCGCCACCCGGCGCAGCAGCTTGTTGGGCCGCCGGTGGGGCTTCACCGGTCCGCCGGAGGCGGCGGACACCGCCGCGTGATGCTCCCGCCGGGCGGCGTGGCTGTCCCGCAGGTTGATGATGGCCAGCAGCACCAGCACCGTCACAAACAGCAGGGTGGAAATGGCGTTGATCTCCGGGCTGACGCGCTTTTTGGTCATGCCGTAAATGGTCATGGCCAGGGTGGAGGCGCTGGTTCCGGCGGTAAAGTAGCTGATGATGAAGTCATCCACGGACATGGTGAAGGCCGTCAGCGCGCCGGACACGATGCCGGGCTTGATCTCCGGGATCACCACCCGCCAGAAGGCCTGCATCCAGGTGCAGCCCAGGTCCTGGGCCGCGTCGATGAGGTTCCGGTCCATCTGCCGCAGCTTGGGGCCCACGGACAGGATGACATAGGGGATGTTGAAGCAGATGTGGGCGATCAGCAGGGTGCCGAAGCCCATGGTCAGCCGCTCCGGCAGCACCACCGCCGACTGCCAGGAGTTCACCCACCCGGCAAAGGCGCCCCAGCCGTTGAAGAACACCACGAACAGCAGGCACAGGCTGACGCCGGTGACGATATCCGCGTTCATCATGGGGATGTTGTTGACGGAATTGACGATGGCCCGGCGGCGGCGGCTCATGGCGTACAGACCAATGGCGGCAAACGTGCCCGCAATGGCCGCCACAATGGTGGACAGCAGCGACACCATCAGGGTAGTGTACACGCTGTTCATAATCAGGCGGTTAGACAGCAGGGACTCGTACCATTTCAGGGAAAAGCCCTTCCAGACGCTGGAGCTGGTGCCCGCGTTGAAGGAGAAAACGATGAGAATGATGATGGGTGCATAGAGAAACAGGAACACCAGCGCCATCAGCACCCGATCGCCGATGCTGTTCTGCTTGCGGCCGGTCATAGCATCACCGCCTGTTCCTCGCCCTCACCGAAGCGATTCATCACCAGCATGCACACCAGCACGATGATCATCATCACCAGGGAGATGGCCGCGCCCAGCTGGGGGTTATAGGCCCCGCCCAGGAACTGCCGCTCGATGAGGTCGCCCAGCAGAAGCTCCGTGCCGCCGCCCAGCATCCGGCTGATGGCGAAGGTGGACACCGACGGCACAAACACCATGGTGATGCCGGAGATGACCCCCGGCAGGCTCAGGGGCAGGATCACCCGGCGGAACACCGTCATGGAATTGGCCCCCAGGTCCCGGGCGGCCTCCAGCAGGGAGCCGTCCAGCTTGATGATCACGGAATAGATGGGCAGGATCATAAAGGGCAGATAGTTATACACCATGCCCAGCACCACGGCCCCCTGGGTATACTCCAGCTCCGTGCCGAAAAGGTGGTTATACAGGCTGATGAGGCCGATTTTTTCAAACAGCTGGTTCAGCAGGCCGTGGTTTTCCAGGATGGTCATCCAGGAATAGGTCCGCAGCAGGAAGTTCATCCACATGGGAAGCATGATCAGCACCATGGCCGTCCGCTGGAATGCCGGACCCTCCCGGCTCATGAGATACGATACCGGGTACCCGATGACCAGACAGATCAGCGTGGCGATGATGGCCAGCTTGAAGGACCGCAGAAACACCTGGGTATAGCCGCCCATCTGCACAAAGTTGTCCAGGGTGAAGCCCCCCTCCGAGGAGGAGAAGGCATAAATCACCATGATGAGGATGGGGGCCACCACGAAAATGGCCATCCACACCTCATAGGGCACGGCGAACCGGGAGAGCTTATTCTTCATCCCCGATCTCCTCCTCATCCGTCTCCAGGGAGGCGTCCGCCAGCTCCTCATACTCCTCGGAATAGGAGCTGTAGTCGCCGAACTGACCGGAATATTCGCTCTTTTTCATGATATGGAACCCGTCCGGATCGATCTTCACGCCGATGCGGGCCCCCACCGGGGAGTGGTCCGTGGTCTGGATCAGCCACTTGAAGCCCCGGAAGTCCACGATGATATCGTACTGCATCCCCTTGAAGGTGACGTTGGTGACGGTGCCCACCAGCTGCCCCTGCTCCACGGGGACAATGTCGATGTCCTCGGGGCGGATGACCACGTCCACCGGCTCGTTGGGGGCGAACCCGCCGTCCACACAGGGGAACTCCTTGCCGTACATTTTCACCACGTTGTCGCGGACCATGGTGCCGTTGAGAATGTTGCTCTCGCCGATAAAGTCCGCCACAAAGGCGTTTTTCGGCTCGTTATAGATGTCCTCGGGGGTGCCGATCTGCTGGATGCGGCCCTTGTCCATCACCACCACGGTGTCGGACATGGTCAGGGCCTCCTCCTGGTCGTGGGTCACATAGATGAAGGTGATGCCCATCTGCTGCTGGATACGCTTCAGCTCGTTCTGCATATCCTTGCGCAGGCGCAGGTCCAGCGCGCCTAGGGGCTCATCCAGCAGCAGGACCTTGGGCCGGTTCACCAGCGCCCGGGCGATGGCCACCCGCTGCTGCTGGCCGCCGGAAAGCTGATAAGGGTACTGGTCCGCCTTGTCGGAGAGGCCGACCTTGGCAAGCAGCTCGCGTGCCCGTTCCGTGGCCTGCGCGCGGGAAAGCCGCTTGACGCGCATGGGCGCGTCGGTCAGGTTCTGCATCACGCTCATGTGCGGGAACAGGTTGTAGGATTGAAACACCATGCCCATCTTCAGCGTGATGCGGCGCAGATTGGCCGGATCGGCATAGGTGAGCTTGCCGCCCAAGGTGCGGCACAGGGTAAGGCCGTCGAGCACGATGGTGCCGCTGTCCACGGTTTCCAACTGGTTCAGACACCGCAAAAGCGTGCTTTTCCCCGATCCGCTCGGGCCGATCAGCGCCACGACCTCGCCTTTTTCCACGTTCAGGTCGATGCCCCGGAGCACGCCCAGCCCGTCAAAGCCCTTGTGAATCCCGGTTGCGCTCAGCATGCGGACGCCCTCCTTCCTAGCGGTAATAGCTCATCTTGCGCTCGGCCAGCTTGCACAGCTGCTCGGCCACGCCGTTGAGCACCAGATAGAGTACGATTGCCACGACATACGGTTCAATGGACGATGAACTGGATACCTGCTTCTTGGCCACGGTCATCAGGTCCACCACCGCCACGGTGGAGGCCAGCGCCGTGTCCTTGATGAGCGTGATGACCTCGTTGGCCACGGGCAGCAGCACGCGCTTGACCACCTGCGGCAGAATGATGCGCAGGAACGTCTGCCCGCCGGTATAGCCCAGCACCTTGGCGGCTTCGTACTGCCCCGCCGGGATGGACTGGATGCCGGAGCGGAAAATCTCGGCAAAATAGGCGGCGTAATTGATGACAAACGCAAAAATCACCGCCCAGAACCGGTCCACCCGGAAGGGCAGCACCTGCGGCAGCAGGAAGTAGATAAACATGATTTGCAGCATCAGCGGCGTGGAACGCATGATGTAGATGTAAAACGAAAGCGGCGCGCGCACCAGCCGTCTCCGGCTCATGCGGCCCTGCGCCACCAGCATGCCCAGCGGCACGGAAAACACCAGCGTCAAAAAAAAGATGCTCAGCGTTACCCCGGCGCCATCCAGCATCAGAGTGAACAGCTTCCATAGCCGCTCAGGGTCGTTGAAGAATTTGATGGTCATGGCGTTTCCTTTCGTGCGCGAAAGGGAGAGGCGAGGGCCTCCCCCTTCCGGAAAATATGGGCATTATTCGGCAGGCACCACCGTGATGTCCGACCCGAACCACTGGGTGGAGATCTTCTCCAGCGTGCCGTCCTTCTTCATTTCGATCAGCAGCTCTTCGACCTTGTCGCGCAGGGCGATATCCTCCTTGCGGAAGCCGATGCCGTAGTTGTCGTCCGTCAGGGCCACGGCAGCCTTCAGATCGGTCGCGCCCATGCCATTGATGCGGTAGTCGCCCACCACCAGGTCCATGAGCACCGCGTCGCAGCCACCGTTTTGCAGGTCCATCAACGCGGTCAGGTACTCGTCAAAGCCCAGCACCTCCGAGAAGGTCGCGGCCAGATCCGCATAGTCGCCGCTGAGCAGCTCCTCGGCATAGGACCCGTTCTGCACCGCCACCGACTTGCCCGCCAGCGCCTCCAGGCTGTCGATGCCCGCATCGGCGCGGGTGTAGAAGATCATCTGGTTGTTGAGGTAGGGGAAGGTCATGGCCATGCTTTCCTCCCGTTCGGGCGTAATGGACATGCCGTTCCAGATGCAGTCGATGGTGCCGGAGGCCAGCTCCAGCTCCTTGGCATCCCAGGAGATGGGCTGCGCGATGAACTCCACGCCCAGCCGTGCGGCGACTTCCTTGGCCACGTCGATGTCAAAGCCCACGATGTCGTTGTTTTCGTCCCGGAATCCCATCGGCGGGAAGCTGTCATCCAGGCCCAGAATGAAGGTGCCCTTTTCCAGAATGTTTTCAACCGAGGTGTCCTCTTCGGCCATGGCCAGGCCGGAAACCGCAAGCATCAGGACCAGCAGGATGGCAAACAGCTTTTTCATACTCCAAACACGCTCCTTTTCGCAACCGCTTTAGCACGATAACGTGGCAGTATAATAACACTGAAAACAACACCTGTCAAGGGAGACCGGAAAAATTCTTTTTGGAAGGAGCACGCGCCAAGTGGGGCGAAAGGCATCTAACAGGGTAAAGGAGGAAAGATGACTGGGGGGAAGATTGTGACCAAAGAGGTCTTTGTATCGCGGGTGGAGGAGATGATTCCGGTGCTCTACCGGGTATGCCGCGCGCATTTCAGCCTTCCGCAGGACCGGGAGGACGCGGTGCAGGAGGCGCTTGTACGCGCCTGGGAAAAGCGCGACACCCTGCGCGACGAGCGCTATATGCAGACATGGCTCATACGGATCCTGCTCAACGTATGCAACGGCATTCACCGCAAACGCCGCCGTGCAGAAAGGGCGGCGTTGCCGCCGCCACAGGCTGCGCCCGCCGGCGGCGCGGATGCCCTCCGGGAGGCACTGATGGCGCTCCCGCTCCGGCTTCGCCTGCCGGTGGTGCTCTACTATATGGAAGGAATGACGCAGCAGGAGTGCGCAAGGGCGCTGGGCTGGCCTGCAAGCCTGGTGAAAAGCCGGCTGCGCGCCGCGCGTGCGGCGCTTCGCAAGCTGCTGGAAGGGGAGGAAGAGGCTGAATGAGTGGACGCACGGATTGGAAGGAGATTTTTGGAAAGCCGGACCAGGGCTTTGTGAACCGCGTGCATGCCACGCTCGAGGGCCTGACGGAAGCCGGCACATCCCGGTGTACTCCGCAGCACTTCCGGCGGCGCAGGCTGCTAACGCTGACCGCCGTGCTGGTCCTCCTGGCGGGGGCGGCGCTGGCCGCTGCGGAATACGGCGTGCTGGACTTCCTGCTGGGCATCCATGAGCAGCCGCGGCGACGGGAGGTGCTGGAGCCGCTGGCTGCGCCGGTGAATGCGGAGGCGGAGGCCGGGACGGTCAGCCTGGAGATCAGCGGCGTATGGACCGATGGCGAAATGCTCGCCATGGACTGGCGCATTCAAAACAGAGAGCCGCAGACGCCTGTCTATGTGCAGATTGACCAATGGACGCTCAACGGCATTCGTGTGGGGAGCGACGGCAGCGACAGCTTTGATTGTCAATGGCTGCCAGGTCTCTATGCGCCGGACGGCGTGATGCAGGATGGAGAGGTCATCGCCCTGCCCGGGGAAGTGAAGGGGGAGAACGATTTGCAAATGGAGCTGGCCGTGGGCGTCTATACCCCCATTGATCCCGTGTATGCCATGGATTCCTTTGATCCGGAGGAAGCCGGGCGCAAAACGGAGCAAGGCTACTTCGTCATTGCGGGCGGTGAGGGCTTGACGGCGCAAGAGGGGGATGCGTGGTATCAATGCTTCGGACGCATCGACGCAGCACTTGACCCCGCGCTGGCCGCGCGTTTCGAGCGGCAGGAACTGCGCATTTCGCTTTCGCTGGACATGACTTGCGCGAATGCGTACCGAGAACCGCTGACGGTTCGGGAGCGATATACATGCGACCGCCTCATGGCCCGCTATGAAAGCGCCGTGCTGACCCCGCTGGGGCTGTATGTGCAGCTGGTGGCCGAGCCGGCGGAGGGTACGCGCGAGGCGGCGGAGGCCCTGTTTAACGGCTCCTTTGAGCTGACCGACGGCGAAGGCGCCCCGCTGGACGCGGAGCTGCTTTCCGGCGAGAAGGGCGTTCAGCCGATAGACGGCGACGGCTGGGGTGTGCGCTTTTCGGCGGTCTGGGCCGTCCCGGATGCATCCCCGCTCCCCCAAACCCTTGCTGTGAGCTATCATGACGCAAGCGGAGCGCAGCTCCTTTGCATGCCGCTGGAGCGTGGGGAAACATAACCGCCCGCCCCGGAGAGGGCGGGCGGAGGGTCAGGGCCCGGCATAATCCTCGATCTGCTCGATTTCGGCGCCCAGCGCCCGCAGCTTTTGCGGCAGGTCCTGGTAGCCGCGCTCGATGTGCCCGGCGGGATCGTTTCCCCGGAGGCGATCATACCCGCCAGCATCATGGCCGCGCCCGCGCGCAGATCGGTGCTGCGCACCACGCCGCCGCACAGCGGATGGCCGCCCTCCACCAGCGCCACGTTGTTTTCCACCCGGATATGCCCGCCCAGGCGGCATAATTCCGATACATGCATAAAGCGGTTTTCAAACACGGTTTCGTTGAGCAGGCTGGTGCCGTGGCATTTGAGCGCCACCACCGTCATAGGCGCCTGCATGTCCGTGGGAAAACCCGGGTAAGCTAAGGTACGAAGCTCAAAGGGCGAAACGGCCGTGCCGCTGAGGCGGATGCCTGCCGGCGTTTCGCGGATGCCCACGCCGGTTTCTGCCAGCTTGAACAGAAGCGAACGGAGGTGCTCGGCGCACGCACCCCGCACCAGCACGCTTCCTTCGGTGATGGCGGCGGCGCAAAGCAGCGTTCCGGCCTCCACCCGGTCCGGAATGGGCCGGTAGATGGCCCCGTGCAGGCGCTCCACGCCCACGATGCTGACGGTGCCCGTGCCGGCGCCCGTGATGCGCGCGCCCATCTGGTTCAGGCAGTTGGCCAAATCCACGATTTCAGGCTCCTTGGCCGCGTTTTCCAGCGTGGTACAGCCGCGGGCCAGACTTGCGGCCATCATCAGGTTTTCCGTCGCGCCGACGCTGGGCAAATCCAGGTAGATGCGCGCTCCGGTCAGCCGGCCGCTGAGCTGGCGCATGCCGCCGAGCGGATGCACCTGCGCGCCCAGCGCCTGCAAACCCTTCAAATGCAGATCAATGGGCCGCTGACCGATGGCGCAGCCGCCCGGCAGGCCTACGCACGCGCTGCCTGTGCGGGCCAGAATGGGCCCCAGAATCAAAATGCTGGCGCGAAGCTTTCGCATGCGCTCCTCATTTTGCGGGCTTTGCGGCTGCAGGGCGCATACGGACAGGTCCGCGCCGCTGCGGTTGACCTCCGCGCCGCAGTCCCGGAGGATGCTCACCAGCGTTTCCACATCGGTGATGCGCGGAACCTCCTTGATGATGAGCGGGTCCTCGGTCAAAAGCCCCGCGGCCAGAATGGGCAGCACGGCGTTTTTGGCCGTGCTCACCTCCACCTCGCCGCTCAGGCGGGGCGTGTGGCGGATCAGATACGTCGCCACGGCGGCATCACCTCTGTAAGCGCGACGCGCTGCTTTTGGACCTTTTGCCAATGCTGTGCCATGTCCATTCCCTCCTGTCGCGCTCATTTTGACCGCCACGCGCGCTGCCCATGTCGCGTGGAAACGTTTTTCAGCCCTCCTTTTCAGGCCGTTTCAGCCCGCTGGAAACCGGGTTTTGCTTGCATAAGGACGGCGGGCGGCGAAAAGAAACGGCGGATGGTGGAAGTTTTTTTTGAAGCGGTTCGGACCTGCCGGGCGGACTGTACCGCGCCGGGGAAACATGCTATAATGAGAAGGCAGTTTACGAAAGGACCTTTTGCCATGAACCGCTTTGTGCTCAAAGCCCCCTATCCGCCCAGCGGCGACCAGCCCGCGGCCATTGAATCGCTGGCCAGAGGCGTTCTGGAGGGAAAACGCGACCAGGTGCTGCTGGGTGTCACCGGCAGCGGAAAGACCTTTACCATGGCGTCCGTCATTGAAAAGGTGCAGAAGCCCACTTTGGTCCTGGCGCATAACAAGACGCTGGCGGCCCAGCTGTGCAGCGAGCTGCGCGCCTTTTTTCCGGACAGCGCAGTGGAGTATTTCGTCAGCTATTACGATTACTACCAGCCCGAAGCCTACATCGCCTCCACCGATACCTACATCGAAAAGGATGCCTCCATCAACGAGGAGATCGACCGGCTGCGCCACTCTGCCACCGCTGCCGTGCGTGAGCGCAGCGATGTGATCATCGTTGCCAGCGTGTCGTGCATCTATTCCATGGGCGATCCCAGCGAGTATGAGGGCATGATGGTCAGCATGCGTCCCGGCATGCAAATCAGCCGGAACAAGCTGATCGAGCGCCTGGTGGAAATTCAGTATACGCGCAATGACTATGAATTTACCCGCGGCAGCTTCCGTGTGCATGGCGACGTGCTGGAGATCATCCCCGCCAATGAGCGCGAGCACGCCCTGCGTATTGAATTTTTCGGCGACGAGATTGACCGCATCCGCGAGATCGAGGTGGTCAGCGGCAACGTGCTGAGCACGCTGGAGCACGCGGTGGTCTTTCCCGCAACACATTATGCCATGGACCGCGAAAAGATGAACGAAAACATCGACCAGATCGAACGGGATCTGGAGGTGCGGGCCAAGGAGCTGGAGGACGAGGGCCAGCCGCTCTATGCTATGCGGCTTCGCCAGCGCACGCGCTATGATATCGAAATGATGCGCCAGATCGGCTTTTGCACGGGCATCGAAAACTACAGCCGCTACTTTGACGGCCGCAAGCCCGGCGACGCGCCGTATTCCCTTCTGGACTACTTTCCCAAGGATTTTCTGATGTTCATCGACGAAAGCCATGTCACCGTGCCGCAGATCCGCGCCATGTACAACGGCGACCGCGCGCGCAAAAAAAGCCTGGTCGATTATGGCTTCCGCCTGCCCAGCGCCTATGACAACCGCCCTCTGCTGTTTGAGGAGTTCCGCGCCAGGCAGAACCAGACCATCTATGTCAGCGCCACCCCTGCGGCCTATGAGCTGGGGCTGAGCGAAAATACGGTGGAGCAGATCATCCGTCCCACGGGGCTGATTGATCCGCTGATCGTGCTTCGGCCCGCGACGGGTCAGGTGGACGATCTGGTGGGGGAGATCCACCGTACCACGGAAAAAGGCGGCCGCGTGCTGGTGACCACGCTGACCAAGCGCATGGCCGAAAGCCTGACGGATTACCTGAAAAACCTGGGCATCCGCGTGCGTTACCTGCATTCCGACATTCAAACCATGGAGCGCACCCAGCTCATCCGCGATCTGCGGCTGGGTGAGTTCGACGTGCTGGTGGGCATCAACCTGCTGCGCGAGGGCCTCGACATCCCGGAGGTATCGCTCGTGGCGATCCTCGACGCGGACAAGGAGGGATTCCTGCGCAGCGAGACCTCCCTCGTGCAGACGGTCGGCCGCGCCGCGCGGAATTCCGAGGGCAGGGTCATCATGTACGCGGACAGCGTCACCGAGTCGATGGAGAACGCCATCCGCGAGACCTACCGCCGCCGGGAAATCCAGATGGCCTACAATAAGGAACACCACATCACGCCGCAGACGATCAAAAAGGACGTGCGCGACATCCTCGAAATCTCAACGAGGGACGAGGTCGAGGGCAAAAAGGGCAGGCGCGGAAAGAAGCTCAGCCACAAGGAGCGGGAGGCGCTCATCTCCAAGCTGACGCTCGAGATGAAGAACGCGGCGAAGATCCTCGAGTTTGAGCACGCGGCTTACTTGCGGGACAAGATCGCAAAGCTCA
>OHRT01000391.1_pt1 | contig 16612 bp, 14 predicted proteins | sample 1578521 | NCBI WGS metagenome assembly OHRT01 (sample SAMEA3879537, study PRJEB24766) | human gut metagenome | biome: human-associated habitat; feature: feces | place: USA | collected 1985/1987
ATTGTAGAATAATCTTATCCGCTATTATTTCGCCAAGAAATTACTCTGTATCTCCATCGGCATATGATAAGCCTGGCCTCGTTTTGTAAGACTGTATAGTTTAAAGCTCATGAGTTCCGGAGTTGCATTCAGAGAACTGCAGAGTCCGAAATAATCCAGGTCTTCGTTCTGAACCATATCTTCGATTTCCTCATCATCAATCAGAAGATCGGCAGCAAACAGATTGGCCTGGTATTCTGTATTATCCGTCATATTGTAGAGTGTATCATCTTGCATTGGAGCCATTTTCAGCTGGGAACGATGCAGGATGATATGTCCTAATTCATGGGCGGCAACGATCATCCTTTCTTCTTCTGAAAGGAAACTGCTGATCATGACATAGATTGTCTTACAGCTCATAAAACAGTATCCTTTCAGTGTCTTATATCTGGAAGTTTCACCGACCACAATGTTCATCTGATCCATGATCTCAAATGGATCTCGGGTTCCATATTTCTTGATTAATTTCTTTGTTTCTGTATATATGTAAGTGTTTCTCAAATAAATCACCTCAAAAGTAAAAAATAAAAAGGGCAGAAATATCCTTGTAACTATAAGGTAACAGATTAGGTGTACAATAATTCCGCCTTCTATTATTTTTCCTCTTGGTTTTTCAGATATTTTTTCGGTGTAAATTTCTTTGCACGTCTTTTGGAATCCAGATAAAGGCTCTGGATCTCATCCATAAAAGCTATTTTATCTTCGTCTGTCAGTGATCCACCGGCAAACATAGCTGCAGCCTGTTCCAGAATCTGCTGAGCCTGTCTGGCACCACGGTTACCAAACTGTTCGGATGCTTCTGTGATAAAAGCTTCATTCTCACTCATGAGATAAGAAACGTCACACTGTAATGCATCTGCCAGTTTCTGATACAGAACATTTTGTTTTGGGAAACGTCCTTCTACTTCCCAGGATCGAATGGTCCTATATGAAACACCAACCATGCTGGCCAGTTCCTGCTGACTCATCTTTTTTTCTTTTCTTAATGATCTTACTTTTTCACCGAATGTCATAAACATACCTCTTTCTAAGCCTTGTCTTATAAGTTTCATTAGCCGCTTCAAGGCAAAACGGGAAATGTGTCTCCTAAAAAATAAAAATTAATCTTGACAAAGGGAAATATCTCTCCTATAATGTGAATCACAGATAAGGGAAACATCTTTCCTATAAGATACACAATATTTCCTCTTTTGTCAATGAATATGTGAAATGAATTTCCTGTATTTTAAAGAAAACAGGAAGGATGCACAGTCATTGACAGTCAAAATGGGATACATGTTACAAAAAGAGGAAAGACGTATGGGAGGTGGCAATGTGAGTCAGGATCAGACTTCTATTATCTGTATTGATCTGAAGTCCTTTTATGCTTCTGTGGAATGCGTAGAACGTGGGCTGGATCCATTTAAAGCAAACCTGGTGGTTGCAGATCCGACCAGATCAAAGTCAACAATCTGCCTGGCAATCACTCCGGCTATGAAGGCTCTTGGCATCAAGAACCGGTGCCGGATCCATGAGATACCGGATTGTGTGAAGTATATTACAGCCATGCCGAGGATGCAGCTGTACATGGATTATTCCGCAAAGATCTATGGAATCTATCTGCGGTACGTCTCAAAAGAAGATATCCATGTGTACAGTGTCGATGAGTGTTTTATTGATGTGACAAACTATCTGCAGCTTTATCATCTCACTGCAAAAGAAATGGCGGTAAAGCTTATGCAGGAGGTTATGGAGAAAACAGGTATCACTGCAACCGCTGGTGTGGGAACCAATCTGTATCTTGCTAAGATCGCAATGGATATCGTAGCAAAGCATGTGGATGACCATATTGGAATCCTGGATGAATTCTCTTACAGAGAGCGGCTATGGGATCATAAACCATTAAGTGACTTCTGGAGGATTGGATCCCGGACTGAAAAAAAACTGGCCGGTTACGGGATTCATACGATGGGCGATATCGCAATGGCTTCTTTAAGATCCGAAGACTGGCTGTATAAGATGTTTGGGATTGATGCAGAGCTGTTGATCGATCATGCATGGGGCTATGAAACATGCCGGATGAGTGACATCAAGAACTATCATTCGGAGGAACACAGCCTTTCAAATGGTCAGGTGCTGATGCGAAATTATTCTTTTGAAGAAGCACTTGTAATCGTAAGGGAAATGACAGACAACCTGGCCCTGGATCTGTTTGAAAAAGGACTGGTGACAAGCTCTCTCACCTTATGGATCGCATATGACCACAGGTATGAGCATGAGGCATCCAAAGGAACAGTAAAACTCGAAAGAGGAAGTAATAGTTCAAAAAAAATCATAGATGCAGTGGCAGATTTATATCTCAGGATTGCAGACAGATATACCGGAATCCGAAGAATCGAGGTGTGTGCGAACAGGGTTGCTCCTGAAAGTTATGTGCAGTACAGCCTGTTTGATGATCCCAAACAGACCGATAAGGAACGGCATTTACAGGAAGCAGTATTGAATGTAAAGCAGCGTTATGGAAAGAATGCGATCATGCGTGGATCTAACCTGCTAGAGTGTTCTACTTATCGAGAACGCAATGAACAAATAGGTGGTCACCGTGCTTAGAGGAGGTGCAAAAAGTGCTGGCAAGTGCATATCAACCGTATTTATATTTACCAAGACCGGTTTCCAGGAGACATCCCATGGATGTAGGACGCAGGGCAAAACAGTTTGCTCCATTTGCGGCACTTCGTGGACTGGATGAAACAATCCGGCAACAGGAAATCATTTATGAACCAAAAAGAGATTTATCTGAGGAAAAGAAAAATGAGCTGGATATGAAATTAAGGATCCTGGCATATGGAATGAAGATACAGGCAACTTATTTTCAAAAGTCATGGAAGAATCCATTAATTGGTCAGTACCATACATTATCTGGAACCGTAGAATTTTTTGATCCATCAGTCCACTTACGGATTGATGATACCGAGATTCAGATCCAGGACATCTGTGATCTGACTGGTGATGTATTTGAAACTATTGAAATATCATGTTAATTAATCACAGCGGAATTTTTTATACCGGAAAGAGTGAGTGGTAGCTGGTGAAAGGATAAAAAAGGATGCACAGATCGACAAAGCAGATCTGATCAGAATAGAAATCGTGCTGTTCGTGTAGCTTTGGCACTTACGGAATGGATGGCATGATGCTCATAAGGCGGATTTGATTTCCCTTTGGTCCGTTGAGTAATAAATGGAGAAATATCTTATTGCTTAAAGGAGGAAGCCTATATGGGATCAGGTGCTATTAAATGGCATGTACACTGCTCTGTATGCGGAGCATTTATTGAAAAGAGCGCACAAAGCGATTCAGAAGTGGAGTGCAAAAAATGTCGCAGTACATTGGAAATATTTGTAAAGGATGATATGGTGTCGGTTCGTCCGATCCACATCCGAGATGAACAATTAAAGTCCAGGATGCGGACGTATTCCCGAAAGATGATGAATCAGGGATCATAACAGAATAGAATGAGCTGTCTGTAGTAAGCGTTGGATTTGGCAGGAACCATCAAGAACGCACCAGACAGCAAGAGTTTGTCAAGGAGCTGAACCTGACTGGAATCACTAAGAGCCCGGCAAAACATTTACGGATACACTGCAAGATCAGAAGTATTTTCTGGTTTTGGAGATTGTTGAAGTATTTGTTTTGTCGGGCTTTTTTGACGTATTTCGACAAATTTTAAATTTTTTTGTCGTACCCCACTGTAAAACAGGCTCTCAGCGTTTCGTTATATAGAGGTTGAATTCTTTTTTGCAAAAATAATTGTAAATAGAGATTTTGATAACATGACGCAAAGGAGGAAGCAAAGATGACTGAAATCGAATACCAGGAATTTGTAAGGCATTGTCCTTACGATGCTATGGGCGATTATTCCATGTTTCGCAAAGAGCAAACAGAGAATAAATCAGAAGATGCACATAGCAACTGAATAAGCCAGGCAATCTGGCAAACTTAATCTAAACGCAGATACATGCGTTACAAAGGAGTCGCGGACTCCCGTTCAAAAAAAACGGGTGAGTTCGTGACCTCTTGCGCTGCAGTTCTTTATGTCTGTGCAGAAATTTCATAAAAGATGGAATGGACCACCCGGAGCCGAAAGGCAGAAAGGTGGTCATTATGTTGACATTAAAAGAACTGAAGAAAATCGTGAAAGTTGCTGATATGGAGAAAAGAATCCCAAGCGTGAAATCCTTGAAAGAACACAAAGTTGTAGTAAAAGAAATGATCAATGCAGATACAACAATCTCTGTTTATGATCACGGATATGTACTTTATACAGCAGGAAATCAATCAACCGTATTTCCGCTTCATAGTTGTGATGACTATGAATATGTGAGTGTAACTGGCGATAACAAGGAATTCAATAAAGAGTTCTTTGATAATGAAAACTGGTATATCCGTCTGCTGATGGAGGCTGAAGACCGTATGGCATACAGCCAGAGCAAAATCAGCACCAATCATGGTGTATTTTCTAACAGCGATGTTACAGATGATGCGGAGATTATGAGAGGATCTTCAAAAGATTTTGTTGACGATGTTATCGACAGAGAAATTCTGCATGCGCTGATCAAGGAATTGACAGAGAGGCAAAAGATGGTACTCAATCTGGTTTATTTCGAGGAAATGCGTCAGCAGGATGTTGCAGATTATCTGGGAATCAAACAGCAGAGTGTAAATGACCTCCTGAACAGGGCATTAAAAACGATGAAAAAAAAGGCGGAAAACGAAGAATTTTAAAAAAATTTCAAAAAAATTGAATTAGACCACTGTAAAACAGGCTCTGAGCGTTTCGTTATATGAAGGGTTTGCATAGAACACCTTCATGTACCTTGAAAAATGAATAGCCTGCCCGGAGTGATATTTGGTTTGAACATGCATAGAGCGAAAAGCTGCGTGTCTGCCAGAAGAAAACGTATCGGAGATGGAAACTGATATAGGAACGGATCCGGGAAAGAAAACAGGAAAACGCTTAAATCTTAAATCAAAATAAAATGTCTGAATCTGAAAAGAGGATGACAGTAGAAATCATGTGGCGGTATTTGTGACAAACAGGTACCGCCATATATTTGTGCTGTTATCTCAGCTTGTGCTGACTGTCCCAAATAGCGCAAATTTCAGGAAAGGAGGCGATCATCTTCGTATAAAAGATAATATGCAGAAACTAACAGATAACCATACACAAAAGAATCAGAAAGGAAGGATTTAAGAGAATGAACGTGAAAAAGAAAGCACGCAGGGTGATGTCCGGTTTACTGACTGCAGTAACGGTTCTATCGACGGTACTCTCTCCCGCTGTTGCCTATGCTTCTGATGATGCCGGATCTGTAAAAAAGATTCCGTATTATGAGGAGATCAAGGATCAGTTGGATGAAGATGAAGTGGTAACTGCAAAGGATTATGAGATCAAGGTTGGAGACAATTTCGATGTAAAGAGTGATTATACCGGTCTTACGATCCAGGATGACAGCAAAGTAAAAGTTACATTTCAGGAAGCAAAAGATACGGACGGGAATGATTTTTCTACCGATTATGCCAATTCCTATAAGGCAGTCTATTATGTAGAACCACAGACAACGGATCACCCAACCTACCAGATCAATCGAAAGATCGTGGTAAAAGAAGCGGATCAACAGAAAGATTCGCAGTCAGAAAGTTCTTCTGATCAGGATGCTGGTTCTTCCGATAAGACAGAAACAGAGGATTCTGAGGCTGACTCGTCTACAGAGGAAACTGATGCTGCTGACACGGAGAGCAAAACAGAACTGACAGAAAAAGAATTTGATGCAGAAATCGAAGCAACGGAGGATCAGGAGACCGTTGATCCGGAAACAGGGATCACACTCTCAGAGGTTATGCAGGAAGCTGTTGACCAGGAAGTTGCTCTTGCAGATCTTGAAGCAGGCGAAAGTATTACTTTTGATATGCCAATGATGCTTGCTTCCGGTGAAACAGGAACAAAATCAGTCACAGTTACAGCCGGCTCCTGGTACTATTACGCAGACTATGGATTAGGTTCTTATCTGACTTGTCCATATTATGTGAAATGGGGAAGCATCAATGCGACAGCATACTGTGTTGAACCATCGAAAAAAGGACCGGGAAATGGAACTTATACGATCCAGAAACTTGCCGATGGAAAGACACTTGCAAAGGTCTGCTATTACGGAACAAAAGCAAGTGATGAGAATGGTTTCTTCGATGAGAAACATCCGGATTTTCCGGCAGGAAAGAGATTCATCATTACCCATCTTGCAGCAGCTTATGCAAATGGATCCAGTGACTGGGCATCCGGAACTAATGCAACAGGAAAGAACCTGGCAATGGAGCTTTACAATTATTGTGTAAATATGCCGGACATTCCGTCTGTAGATATGAGCTTTTCCGAATCTAATGTAAAGGCTTATGTGGAAGGAAACAGCCAGCGAACAAGTGTGATCACATTCAAAGCAGATAAACTGCAGACGATCACATTTAAGTTGCCAAGCGGTGTAAAGCTTGTAAATGTGACAACCGGTAAAACCAGTGCTGCAGGAGCAAGTGTAGAAATCAGTGGAGGTACACAGTTTTATCTGACAGCACTACTTGATCAGGCAGAGAGCGTCAGTGCTACATTTTCTTCTCGGATGAAGGGAAGCATTGATAAAGAATACTCTGCTTACAAGATTGTAACAGGATCTGGAACACAGGACCTGGCTCTTGTTTTCGGTGAAGGTGTCGGAAATGAGAAATATGTAGATTTTAAAGTAACCTGGACGAAAGAATGCAAGGTATCCATTGTAAAGAAAGACCAGGATACAGGCAATGCACTGGCTGGTGCAGTGTACGGGATCTATTCCGATGCTGCATGTACAAAGCTGATCGCAAAGATGCCTGCAACAGATCAGAATGGTGTTTCACAGCTTACAATGGAGAAAACACAGGAAGTTGTTTATCTGAAAGAAATCTCTGTTCCGACAGGATATCAGATCGATACAAAGTCTTATAATGTAACTCTTGCTATCGGAAAGACAACGACTAAAAACGTAACAGACAAACGTGTAAATGCAAAGATCAACATTGCAAAACAGGATGCTGAGACAGGGAATGCAGCACAGGGTGATGCAACACTGGAAGGTGCGGTATATGGTCTTTATGCAAGGGAAGATATTGTTCATCCGGATGGAAGAACCGGAACAATCCATAAGAAAGACAGCCTGATCACATCCCTGACAACGGATAAGAATGGCGAAGCTTCTGTATCGGATCTCTATCTTGGAAAGTATTATCTGAAAGAGCTTAGTGCTCCGGTGGGATATGTACTGGATCCGACAGAACATGATGTGGACTGTACTTACGAAGGTGCTACTATTCCGACAGTAGAAAGAACTTCTGTATGTAAAGAAACTGTCATCAAACAGCCATTTCAGATCATCAAGGCAGCAAACAACGGAAAGACCGATGCAGATCTTCTGCAGGGAGTTGGTTTTTCAGCATGGCTTGTCAGTAATCTGAAAGTAAAAGCAGATGGAAGTTATGATTTTGACTCAGCCAGACCAGTTGTACTGACTGCAGATGGCCAGGCAGAAATGTTTACCGATGAAAAAGGATATGCAAGATCGATTCCGCTTCCATATGGAACTTATGTGGTAAGAGAAACCACAAGCAAACACAACTATGCACCGGTTGATGATTTTGTAGTGAAGATCACAGAGAATCATCCGGATACACCGCAGACATGGCGAGTGCTTCTGGATAAAGAATTCAAAGCAAAATTAAAGATTATCAAAAAGGATGCAGAAACACAGAAATCTGTACTCCTGGCTAATACTGAGTTCAAGGTATACGACCTGGATAATCAGAAATATGTGGAACAGACAACATCCTATCCGAAGCCAACGGTACACAAATCCTATTTCACAAATGAGGAAGGATACCTGGTACTGCCAAAGAATCTGAAACCTGGTAACTACCGGATTGAGGAAGTGACGGCACCCGATGGGTACACGATATCCAAAAACTATGTGACAGTTGCCGTTGATACAGATACTGCTTATCTGACCGATCCTGTCACAGGAGATGCAGTCATTGCTGTGGAATATACCAATGCCCCGGTCAAAGGTCAGTTAAAGATCTATAAACAGGGGGAAGTGTTAAAGGAATTTGATAAGGACTTCCAGTATGAAATGGCTGGACTTGCAGGTGCTGAATTTGAAGTCTATGCGGCAGAAGATATTTATACTGCCGATCATCAGGTAGATGCAGATGGACAGAGAACTCTGTATTTTGCAAAGGATGCACTGGTAGCAACCGTCACAACGGATGCAGATGGTTATGCAACCGTAAAGAATCTTCCACTTGGCAGGTACTATGTTAAAGAGAAGAATGCACCGGACACTCATGTGTTAAATACCGTGCCGGAAAATGTCGAATTTGCTTATGCGGATCAGGATACTGCAGTGATCGAGAAAGAAATCTCTGTCACAGATGAACGACAGAAAGTGTCGATTACTGTCGAAAAACAGGATGCTGAGACAGGCAATACAGTAGCCGGAGCAGTGTTCGGTATTTACAATGCAAAAGACATTCAGACGAAAGATGGAAAAGTGATTGTCAAAGCAGATACTCTTTTACAGGAAATGACTTCTGATGAAAAAGGTCAGGCAGCATGTACACTGGATCTTCCACTTGGAAGCTATTATGTAAAAGAACTGAAAGCACCAAATGGATTCGTATCTTCTGATGAAGTACTGAGATTTGATGCTTCTTATCAGGGGCAGGATGTACAGACAGTAACATTAAAATCCGTAAAGAAGAACCAGCCGACAACTGTTGAGATCACAAAATCAGATGCAACAACCGGTGTAGAACTGGATGGAGCTTATCTGAAAGTAACGGATAAAGATGGAAATGTGGTAGACAGCTGGACATCTTCCAAAGATGCACCGCATGTGATCAAATATCTGAAAGTGGGTGAGACTTATACCCTACATGAAGAGTTTGCACCGCATGGTTATCTGGTAGCCAATGATGTGACATTCACAGTCAAAGATACCGGAGAAGTTCAGAAAGTGGAAATGAAGGACGAGGTACCGGTTGGTGAACTCATCATCAACAAAAAGGGAGAATTCCTGGATTCTGTTACACTGGCCGATAAGGTCAAAGGTGTGGTGGAACACATTTTCAACTATGTAACCGGAAAGCTGACAGATGTTACGTTTGAAGTCTATGCTGAGGAAGACATTAAGGCTGCCGATGGCGTCAGTGACGATTACTATAAAAAGGATGAACTGATTGCAACGATCAAGACAGATGAAACCGGTATTGCAAAACTGGAAAATCTTCCACTTGGTAAATACTATGTGAAAGAAACAGGAACTGCTTACGGTCATGTACTGGATGGTGAGATCCGTCATGTAGATCTGACTTACGTGGATCAGAATACACCAGTTGTAGTCTATGACAAAGACTGGCAGAACAACCGCCAGAGAGTAGAAGTCAGTGTACTTAAGAAAGAAAAAGATTCTGACCGTACATTGGAAGGCGCTATCTTTGGATTATTTGCCAAAGAAGACATTAAGTCTGAGACAACAGGTAAAGTCCTGATTGAAGCCGATGAGATCATTGAACTGAAATCTACGGATGAAGAAGGAAAGATCACATTTGTTGCAGATCTTCCAATAGGAGCAACTTACTATGTAAAAGAGCTCTATGCACCGGACGGATTCGTAACCAACGATGAAGTAAAGAAATTTACCTTTGAGTATGCAGGTGAGGATCAGCCGACAGTCACTTATGATTTTACCTTTGATAATCAGCCAACCGTCGTTGAATTTACCAAATCCAGTCTGACAACCGGAAAAGAACTTCCAGGATGTAAGCTGAAAGTGGTAGATGCCGATGGAAATATCGTGGATGAATGGACTTCCGGTAAAGAAGCACATGTGATCCGTGAGCTGACTGTCGGAAAAGAATACACACTGGTTGAAACAAAACCTGCTGATGGTTACGTGACAGCTGAAAGCGTGAAGTTCACGATCAAAGATACTGCCGATGTGCAGAAAGTTGAGATGAAGGATGATGTAACGAAGGTGAAAATCTCCAAACAGGATATCGCCGGAAAAGAACTTCCGGGAGCGAAACTCACAATCCTTGATCAGGATGGAAAAGTTGTGGAAAGCTGGACCAGTACAGAGAAAGCACATTACATCGAAATGCTTCCGATCGGAAAATACACTCTCCGTGAAGAAACAGCACCGGATGGCTATCTGGTTGCAAAAGATGTGGAATTCGAAGTAAAGGATACCGGTGAAGTACAGCATGTAACCATGGTGGATGAGGAAAAACCGGCAGAAAAGACACCGGAAGGTGGAAAACCTGTCAGTGATTCACCAAAGACTGGGGATAACACCAATCTGTGGCTGTGGTTTATGCTTCTCGGCATTGGTGCGACTGGTACAGGAGCCCTTGCATTTATGAGAAAAAAGAAACACTAATCAAATAAGAATGAGCGTTCATGGAAACCGAAAGGAATCTGTGGACGCTTTTTTAGATGGGAGAAACCATGAGAAATATCATTATTTTTGTTGCTCTTCTGGGAGCAGCGGCAATATTTACAGTTTTGTATTGTCTCATTGCTGCCGGAAGTCAGGCAGAGAAAAAACTGACAGAAATCATGAGAAAAGAGGAAGAACGGAATGAAGACAAATAAAGATCTAATTATAGAACCAAATGCAGCTATTGAGGGAAGAAAGTACAGCGAAGAAAAGCCATGGTCCTGCAAGTACTGTTACTGGTGGGGAGGCAAAAAGAAAGGCTGTAGTTTGAAACAGTGCCACTATCTGCTTCTGGAAAAGAAAAAAGCAGTAAAAACAACACCATGTGGTGGCTGTCCGTATGGAAAACATGTTCCATGCATCGGATATTGTATTGCCCGTCTTTATTCTGAGATGAAAGGAAAGAAAGGACGTGGGTAATTGCAGGAAGAAGTAAATCAGAAAGTGATCAGCCTGAGCATCCAGGGAGTCAAGATCACTGCCAGTGTGCTAAAAGCAGCCCTTCGGAAGTTCCTGGAAATGGACAACCGCAGGAAACAGAAAGCAACGCAGGTGAAAATGGCAGAAAAGACCGGACGGGCTCAGGAGAAAGGAAGGGAAAAAGCCCGAAAAAAGATTGAAAAGAAAAAGCCACATGGAAAGCAGACCATCAAGCAGCTGAATGCACAGGGAGTACAGCTTTCCAACTTAAAGATCACAGATGAAAATATCAAATCCTTTGACCGTGTGGCAAGAAAATACGGCATTGATTACAGCCTGAAGAAAGAAGTCGGTGCTGATCCACCGAAATATCTGGTCTTCTTTAAGGCAAAAGACGTGGATGTGATGACAGCGGCTTTCCGGGAATATGCCGGAGTAGAACTGAAAAAGAAACAGGTGAAGAAACCATCTGTCAGAAAGAAACTGCAGAAATCTGTAGAAAGAAAAGCAAAGCACCGCCAGCGTGTGAAGCAGAGACAAAAATCCAGAGGTCAGGAACGATGATGCGGGAGAAATTACAGAAGATCCAGGTCAAACGGCTGGTGATCTTAAATCTCCCATATTTCTTTATCTTCTATGTAGCAGATAAAGGATCCTGGCTGTACCGGCATTGCCTGGGAGAAAGCATGGTCCAGAGACTTGGCGTGATGTTAGTCAATTTCCGACTGGCATTTTTAAGCTGGCTGCCAAGTATCGCTTTGCAGGACCTTACAGTAGGTGTTCTGGTTGCAAGTGCATTAAAACTGGTTGTCTACTATCGTTCTAAAAACGCAAAGAAGTTCCGGCAGGGTGTGGAGTATGGATCTGCAAGATGGGGAAACAGAAAAGACATCGAACCCTTTATGGATCCGGTCTTTGAAAACAATGTCATCCTCACAGAAACGGAACGTCTGACCATGAACAGCCGGCCAAAAGCCCCAAAGTATGCCAGAAATAAGAATGTGATCGTCATCGGTGGTTCCGGATCCGGAAAGACAAGATTCTATGTAAAACCCAATCTTATGCAGATGACGGATCACGTGTCCTATGTGGTCACTGATCCGAAGGGAACGATCATCGTTGAATGCGGGAAGATGCTGGTAAATGGAGGATACCGGATCAAGGTATTAAATACGATCAACTTTAAAAAGTCCATGCATTACAATCCGTTCCATTATATCCGGAGTGAAAAAGACATCTTAAAGCTGGTCAATACCATCATTGCCAATACCAAAGGCGAAGGAGAAAAATCTTCCGAAGATTTTTGGGTAAAGGCCGAAAGGCTTCTGTATTGTGCCCTGATTGGGTACATCTATTATGAAGCACCGGAGGACGAACAGAATTTTGCCACACTGCTTGAATTTATCAATGCTTCTGAGGCAAGAGAGGATGATGAGGAATTTAAAAATGCGGTGGACGAGCTGTTTGAGGAATTGGAGGCAGAAAACCCGGAACACTTTGCTGTGCGACAGTACAAAAAATACAAACTGGCGGCAGGTAAGACAGCAAAAAGTATCCTGATTTCCTGTGGTGCGAGACTTGCGCCATTTGATATTGCGGAACTTCGGGAACTGACTTCTTATGATGAGATGGAACTGGATATGCTTGGAGACCAGAGGACGGCAATGTTTGTCATTATCTCTGATACGGATGATACCTTCAATTTTATTGTTGCGATTATGTACACGCAGCTTTTTAACCTGTTATGTGACAGGGCAGATGATGTACATGGAGGAAGATTACCTTACCATGTACGTTTGCTTTTAGACGAATTTGCAAACATCGGACAGATTCCAAAATTTGACAAGCTGATTGCAACCATCCGAAGCAGAGAAATTTCTGCCTCCATTATCTTGCAGTCCCAGAGCCAGTTAAAGACGATTTATAAGGATGCAGCCGAAACAATCAGCGGGAATTGCGACACGATGCTGTTTCTGGGAGGAAAGGAAAGTACAACTTTAAAGGAAATATCAGAGACACTTGGAAAGGAAACCATTGACCTTTATAACACATCTGACACACGTGGACAAAGCCGTTCCTATGGGCTTAATTATCAAAAAACAGGGAAGGAATTGATGAGCCGGGATGAACTATCGGTTATGGATGGAAATAAATGTATTTTGCAGCTTAGAGGGGTGCGTCCGTTTTTGAGTGACAAGTTTGACATTACGAAGCATAAGCGATACCGGGAGTTGTCCGATTATGACGAGAAGAATGCTTTTGATGTGGAAGCATATATGAAGCATCAGCTTAAAATCAGGAGACAGGAAGAATTTGACTTATATGAGGTGGATGGAAATGAAGCAGAAGAACATGAAACAGAAAAAACAGTAAATTAAGGAACTTTGCGACACCGTGTCGCAAAGTCCGGAAAGGGGAAAATGCAGTTTTACATAGAAACAGGTGGCAGATATGTTTACCCACCTATTCGTGCTGAACCGGAAATATGGAATACAGGCTCATTGCACAAATACAAAAATTAAAACAAAAAAATTGGAAAGGAGAAGAAACCAATATGGAAAGAGCTGACCGCCGGAAGAAACGGCGGTTTTTTAATGTGCAAAAACGGGACAAATAGAGAAAATCCTGTTTTCTATATTGGACTTTCAAGTGATTATATGGCGTTTTTTGCTTCAGCAATTAATATTTTACAGACCCTTGTGGTGGCAATCGGTGCCGGACTTGCCGTATGGGGAGTTATCAATCTTCTGGAAGGATACGGAAATGATAACCGTGCGACACGTTCGTAAGTGAAAAGCTTACGCACAAAGTCGAAGGGCAATTGTAGCCCGAAACTTTGGAGAACTGATATTCCGATGGGTGAAATGAGGGGGTAACGTCCCGAAGCGCCACCCTAATACTCCGAATGGCGGAGAGCATGCAACGGCTCTCTCCAAAAGTTTATAGAGCTCGGTGAAGTCGGCAGAGAGCAACCGTAAGACTGGTTTTCAGACCAGACACGAAAGCTGTCCAGAGGTGGATGGTGTTGCCTATATGCCGGGGGTCGGATATCCATGGTGAGAATGTATGAAAATACTGACGAAATTCTGAATGTACGAGTCTAAACGTTGATGCTGTCGAAAGGCAGTACACCTTTCAAGGTGGTATCTGTGGGCGAGTAAAATTGGTTGTTATGAAAGTCCATGCATCGTTACAGGCGGTGCGGTTATGCATGACCAGATACAGGCTTAGAGGAAGAACCTAAAGATATCCAATGATAGGAATATCGGAACGTGGAAAGCTGGGAACACGGAGGCGGTTGCAAGCCAGTGATGTGGTGGATGGGAATACCTTCGCGAGAGGGCAATAACCATTCTTTATTCCAGTGAGAGTAGTGGCACAGTACCTGTGAAGCCGTGAATAAGTAAGCGGTGGAGGGATAGCCACAAGTCGAATTCAGCAAAGAAAATGAAAACACAACAAACACAGCTTCGAGTATGACAAAGAAAATCCAAACCGAAGGGAGAGGATGCCTGTGTTGACTTCGGGGCAGCAAGAAAGGAAAAGTAAACAGAGAAAAATCCGCAACTCAGAGTATTACGACATGGAAGGTACTCTTGACAGGCTGTATGCAGAAAGTAAGAAAGATAAAACCTTCAACCATCTGATGGAAATCATCGAGAGTGAAGAAAATATCAAGCTTGCATACAGAACGATAAAGAAGAATACAGGAAGTGATACTTCGGGAGTGGATAAAAGGACGATAGCCGACCTTGCAAAGTTAAGCGAGGAAGAATACGTCCGTCTCATACGGAAACAATTCAGTAATTATCATCCACGACCCGTAAGGCGAGTGGAGATACCAAAGCCCAATGGAAAGACCAGACCTCTGGGAATCCCAACTATCGTAGATCGGATCGTACAGCAATGTATTTTGCAGGTCATGGAGCCGATATGTGAAGCAAAATTCAGTGAGAACTCCAACGGGTTCCGCCCGAACCGTTCCGCTGAGACTGCTATTGCGCAATGCATGAGGCTGATACAGGTACAGCATTTGTACCATGTGGTTGACCTCGATATTAAAGGCTTCTTTGATAATATCAGCCATACAAAGCTGATTCGTCAGATATGGGCATTGGGAATCCGGGACAAAAAGCTGTTATGCATTATAAAAGAGATGCTGAAAGCACCTGTTGTTCTGCCAAATGGGGAGAAAACATATCCCACACGGGGTACCCCGCAAGGCGGTATTTTGTCGCCATTGCTTGCAAACATCGTATTGAATGAACTGGATTGGTGGATTGCTTCCCAGTGGGAGCAGATGCCAACAAAAACAAAATTCAAAACAAGGAGCAATGCGCAGGGAACAGAGATTAAGAGCCACGCCTACAGGGCTCTGCGCCGGAGCAGACTAAAAGAGATGCATGCAGTTCGGTACGCAGATGATTTTAAAATTTTCTGCGCAACACATGAGGATGCTGTCAGAGCATACAAGGCAACAGAGTTATGGCTAAAGGACAGGCTGGGACTGGAAATCAGCCCTGACAAATCCAAAGTAGTAAATCTCAAAAGACAGAATTCTGATTTTCTCGGGTTCAAACTGAAAATCCGTAAAAAGGGTAAGAAATATGTGGTTCGGTCTCATATGAGCGATAAAGCATACAAAAAGGCTCATGAAAAAGTCTCGGAAGAAGTAAAGAAACTGGCTCATTCGTCAGATGATAATGCTCAGTTCATGCAGCTTCAGAAATACAACTCTGTAGTTGCCGGACTTCATGAATACTATTGTATTTCTACAGAAGTATCTCATGACTTCAGCAGACTTGCCTTCAGTATCAACAAACAGCTCAGAAACAGACTGAAAGGCGACTTATCAAAAAAGGGACAACTCAGAAATGGGTTCATTAAAGAAAAGTATGGAGCAAGCAGACAGATGAGGTTCCTTCATGGACGTCCGGTGGTTCCACTGGGATATGTCCAGTCAAAGAATGCCCAGCATAAAAGGAAATCCATCAATAAATATACGGTCAAAGGTCGGGAACAGATTCATAAGAATCTTGCAATCGACACAGCGACAATGTTATGGCTGATGAGAAATCCTGTAAAGGGCAGAACCATTGAATATGCGGATAACCGTATTTCTTTGTATGCGGCACAGTATGGTAAATGTGCAGTGACAGGAATTCCGATGGATTCCCACGATATTCACTGCCACCATAAAGTGCCGGTTAGCAATGGCGGTTCGGATGAATACGCAAATCTTATTCTTGTCAGCAAAGCGGTTCATATCCTTATCCATGCTTCTTCAGAACCTACGATTGAGAAGTACCTGAAATCCTTAAATCTTGACAATGAACAAATAGAAAAGCTTAACAAACTTCGTACTATGGCGGAAATGCCACCTATTACTCTTTGAACTTAATGCTGTAACGAAGTGTGTAAGTTGTGTTCAAAAGCCCTGGACGGCTGAATTCGATGGAGCGCCGTGTGCGGTGAAAGTCGCATGCACGGTGTGGAGCGGGGGAAAATCCGGAGATAACTTCAAAGGATTACCTATCGCTATCGGGTGCAAAATCCCAGGGAATTAAACAGCTGATGAGCGGTGGTGGTGTTATCCT
>OHRT01000394.1_pt1 | contig 16531 bp, 16 predicted proteins | sample 1578521 | NCBI WGS metagenome assembly OHRT01 (sample SAMEA3879537, study PRJEB24766) | human gut metagenome | biome: human-associated habitat; feature: feces | place: USA | collected 1985/1987
GCCTGCAAATTCAAGAAATGCGCTAACCGCCTCGCTCTGTGACGGTGCGTCTTTTACCATAGCGTCGGTAATGCCCGTAAGCTCGGTTATCTTTGCGGGAATCGGCATACCCGGATTTGCAAAAGTTGAAAAAGTATCGGTTATCTGTCCGTTTTCAACCTTTACGGCACCGATTTCTGTGATTTTGTCACGATTTGCGGAAAGACCGGTAGTTTCAATATCAAAGCAGATAAATGTGCCGTCAAGCGGTTCTTCGCTTTTGCCCGAAACAGATTCTACAAGGTCATCCATAAAGTAAGCCTCTGTGCCGTAAATAACCTTGATTTTTTCGCCGTCTTTATTAATTTTATCGGCGGCTTTCATAGCGTCAGGGAAAGCCTGTGCAACACCGTGGTCTGTGATTGCAACTGCCGGGTGTCCCCAATCGGCGGCTCTTTTTACAAGGTCGCCTGCCGAGGTTACTGCGTCCATCTGCGACATATTCGTATGCAAATGCAGTTCGACACGCTTCTCCTCCGCTTTATCCACAACCTTAACCTTATTTGCAGTGCCGATTGACCTTGCAATAAGCATAAGTTCGCCTGCGTAGCGGTCATATTCGACATCGCCCTGAACGACTACAGTGTCACCTTTTTTCAGGTTATCGAGAATTGCGGTGTCTTTGATTGTTCCGAAAACTTTTACGGATGTAGAACCCGAATAGTCGGTAATGTCGATTACAAAAATATTTTTATCTCCCGACTTTGTTACCTTTTTTTCAATATCAAAAATATCGCCCCATACGACTATTCTGCCTGTGTCGGCAACAATTGTATAGACCTGCCGTAAAAAGGTTTTATTGAGGCTTCAACAATCTGCGGCAGCAAAAACTTGCCCTCCCGCACTTCAATTTCCTGCACTGCATCGGAATTTCTCTTTTCCTTTACAGCTTTTGTAACAGCCTCATTGCTCGCAGTATCGTGCACGCTTTCTTCAATCTTTTGTCTTTCGATTTTTTCTGCGGCATTTTTCATTGCCTGCATATATTCTTCGCTCTGTCCGTCAACTTCAAGCGTACCTGTATATATAATGTTGATTTCAAGCGAAAATTCTTCTGCAACAAGCCTTTTAAGAGCCTTGTCAAAACCCTTGGCATCTAAAAGGCTTTTGCCGCCGTTATTAAGTGTGATTTGCAAATTACCTTCCTCATAGGTAACAAATGCGTTGTTAAGCGTGCCGTTAATACTCGGAATATCACGCTTAACCGCCTTATACAGCTCAGGAAAATAATCTGCTGAAAAAAGTTTAGAATCATAAATCGGATTAATTCTGACAGAGCCGAGATTTAATTCGGATTTGGAAATTTGTTTTTCGGCAGCAAAAAGGTTATCCCTCAACACAAGACCGCCGAATTTGGCAGTCATTGTGATTGAGCGATTATTACTGTTAATATTAAGTTTTAAAAGCTCGGCTGATGATATATCATCAGCGAGCGGTTTATCCGCAAGATACGGATTAAAGACTTCTCCGAGTGTTTTCATATTCTTCCTTATAAGAATTATAATTTATCGATTTCATCCATAAGAGCGTCAACAAGCTGCTCCTCGGGAACTTTTCTGATTACTTCACCTTTTTTAAATACAAGACCGCAGCCGTCACCGCCTGCAATTCCGATGTCGGCCTCTCTTGCTTCACCGGGGCCGTTTACAACACAGCCCATTACGGCTACTTTGATATTCTTTTTACAGTCTTTAAGTCTGTTTTCAACCTCTCCCGCAATTTTTACAAGGTCAATTCTTGTTCTGCCGCAGGTCGGGCAGGATACAAACTGCACACCGCTCTTTTTAAGTCCGAGCGCTTTTAAAATATCGTTAGCGGCATAGATTTCCTTTACAGGGTCAGCCGTAAGAGAAACTCTGATTGTGTCGCCAATTCCGTGAAGTAACAGCGAACCGATACCTGCAGCCGACTTGATAATGCCCATTCGTTCGGTACCTGCCTCGGTAACGCCAAGGTGGAGCGGATAATCGCACTGCTCGTTTGCAAGCTCATAAGCCTTAACCATAAACGGAACGGTTGAGCTTTTCATTGAAAGAACAATATCGTTAAAATCGAACTTTTCAAGCAAAGAAGCATGATAAAGCGCACTGTCGCAAAGTGCCTGCGGTGTGGGGTGACCGTACTTTGCGAGAATTTCCTTTTCAAGCGAGCCGGAATTTACGCCGATTCTGATAGGAATATTTCTCTGACGGCAAGCGTCGGCAACCGCCTTTACCCTGTCATCAGAACCGATATTGCCCGGATTTATACGAATTTTGTCAACACCTGCGGCACAAGCCAATTTATAATCGAAATGTATGTCGGCAACAACGGGAATTGTAAGAGCCTGCTTTAATGCCGGAATAAGTTTAACCGCATCCTTGTTAGGAATAGCGGCTCTTATAATCTGACAACCTGCTTTTTCAAGTTCAACCGCCTGTTTAACCGAACCCTCAATATCAGTTGACGGTACATTCAGCATTGACTGAACGCTTATTTCCGCACCTCCGCCGACAAGCACATTGCCGACTTTAACTTGTTTTTTACTTCCCACTGTAATTCCTCCTGTGCTACAGGCTTAGCTGTCCGGTAAACAACTGCCATATATCCTTACAGGTTACAACAACCATAAAGCCCATAAGAATAATAAAGCCTGCTGCATTGATATATTTCTCAACCTTTCTCGGTATCGGCTTTCTGAATATCCACTCAATAAGCAAAAGCAAAAATCTTCCGCCGTCAAGTGCCGGGAACGGGAGCATATTGAATATACCGAGATTTATTGTAATCAAGGTCATTACATTTAAAATATTAAATACCGCAGAACCGAAGTTTGTTTCAAGTCCCTGTGAGGCAACCTGTGTTACCGCAGATGCAATGCCGACAGGACCTGACATATCTTTAAATCCAAATCTGCCCTGCGCAATCCATACAACCGACTGCCATACCATTCTGCCGACTGACAAAGCTTCGGAAAATCCCTGTTTAATTACAGAAGTGAATGTCTTGTCAATTGGCTCAACATAAAAATCAAGAGAAACCGACGGCTTATCTGCCTCTTTATCCTCTTCGTTTTTATAGTAAGTAAAGAACTGAACATCGTTTAGCTCAACTTCTTTGCCGTCCCTTATTACCGTAACGGTTGCAGTATAACGCTGACGGGTATCTTTTTCAGTAATTGTCGGGAGAGTATAGTCTGTTACACCGATTGTATCATAAAGTTTTTTGACGGTATCGTCCATCACCTTTTTAGCCTCGGTTTTGTCGGCGGAATTATTCACCGCCGTACAACCGTCGGATGTGATATTGTAAAGTTTCAGGAGCGTATCGTCATCGGGCTTTTTATCGGTTGCAATTTTACTGTACTCCGTACAGATTGCATTTGCGCAGTCCTGCTTATATACGGATACAGACTTACCGTCAACATTTTCACAGTTGACACCTGCAAACGAAAAAGATAAATCCTTTGAATTGTAAATATCATATCCGTTGACCTTAACGATTTTATCGCCGATCTGTAAACCGCAGTTTGCGGAATAAGAGCGTGGGTCAAACTGTTCAACAGTCGTAGAAGAGTATGCCTCCTGCGGAATAACCATTATAAAAGAAAAAATTATGCCAAGAATTATATTCATTACCGCACCAGCAATAATGACTATCATTCGTTTCCAGACCTTTGCATTATTAAACGAGCGTGGCTCGGGACTGTCTTCGTCCTCGCCCTCCATTGCACAGAATCCGCCAATTGGAAAAAGTCTTATAGAATACTGTGTTTCGCCCTTTTTAAAACTAAAAAGCTTTGGCCCCATTCCAAGTGCAAATTCATTTACCTTAATGCCCGAAAGCTTTGCCGTAATGAAATGTCCGAACTCATGTAATCCTATAATCAGCTCAAAAAGCAGCACCGCAATTACTACCAAGGCTATAGTTACTAATATTTGCATATTTGGTCAATCAACTCCAGATAAAAATTCCGCAAAATCTAATTATTTGTTTACCGTTCTGCGTACAAACTCTCTTGCAAGTGCGTCTGCGTTCAGAACATCCTCAACATTTTTTTGATTAATTGTCTTTACGGCATTTAATGATTCCGTAACAAGACTGCCGATTTCAAGGAAAGATATTTTTCCCTGACGGAATAAAGCGTTTGCCTCTTCATTTGCGCCGTTTACCACAGCCGTACCACCTGTATCAAGGGCTTTCTTGCATGCTGTAAGACATTCAAAGGTCTTGTAATCAGGCTCAAAAAATGTCATTTTGGCAATATCCGCAAGTTTAAGCTCGCCCACAGGCGACTCATAACGGTCGGGATAAGTAACCGCATACTGAATAGGAATACGCATATCGGGCAAGCCGAGTTGAGCAATAACCGAATTATCATCATACTCAACAAGCGAATGGATTATACTTTCTCTGTGAACCACAACATCAATTCTGTCGCCCTCAACATCAAAAAGTCTGCTTGCCTCTATAATTTCAAGTCCCTTATTCATCATTGAAGCAGAGTCTATGGTGATTTTAGCACCCATACTCCAATTCGGATGATTAAGAGCCTGCTCTACCGTAACATTTTTAAGTTCGTCACGGGTTCTGCCAAAGAAAGGACCGCCAGATGCCGTAAGTATCAGCTTTTTAAGCGCCTTATTCTGCGGCATCCCCTGCAAGCACTGAAAAATTGCCGAGTGCTCGCTGTCAACAGGCAAAAGCCTTACATTATTATCCCTGACAGCATCCGTAACAAGATGTCCGCCCGCAACAAGAGTTTCCTTATTTGCAAGCGCAATATCTTTTTTGGCATTTGCCGCCGCAATTGTGGGCAGCAAGCCTACCATTCCCACAACGGAATTAAGTACAAGTTCGCAGCTTTTTTCGGTTGCCGCCGCAATAAGTCCGTCCATTCCGCCGAGAACTTTTGTATTGGTATCTTTGACCGCAAGCTGTAATTCTTTTGCTTTTTCTTCGTCAAAAAGCACTGCAATCTGCGGCTTATACTTTCTTATCTGCTGTTCCGTTAGCTTTACATTTGAATTTGCGGTAAGCGCTGTAACATTCAAGTTAAGTTTATCGACAACATCAAGCGTTTGAGTACCGATTGAACCTGTTGAACCTAAAACGGAAATATTTTTAATCATAATTTACACCACCGTAGCAAAAGGCAAAAACTGATTGATTGCAAGCATAACAGGAGCGGCAAAAATAATGCTGTCAAATCTGTCGAGCATACCGCCGTGACCGGGAAATACAGAACTGTAGTCCTTAATGCCTACACTTCTCTTGATAAGAGAAAAACTCAAGTCGCCGAAAATAGAAACCACGGCGTCAACAACACCGAGTATGATAAGAGCAACAAAGTTAAACTTATATTCGGGAGCAATTACAAACGCAAAGAGCAAGCCGAGTACAACGGCAGTCAATACGCAGAAAATTACTCCGCCGACTGCGCCCTCAACCGTTTTTTTAGGGCTGACATTCGGACAAAGTTTATGTTTGCCAAAGCTTGCGCCGATAAAAAATCCGCCTGCATCCGCCATCCAAGGAAGTGAAAAAATAGTGGCAAAGTAAAAACTCAACGGCTTGCAATTAAGGCAAAGAGCCGAAAACGCACTCATTCCGAATGTGATAAGAAGTGTGCCAAACATCGCATACGCAAAGTCAAGATAATTGATTTGCTTGTGATTGTATATCAGCATAGCAAACCCCACTATCATAAAAACGGCAATAATCGGATATACCAAGCCCGTATTTAATACTATGGGAATTACTGCTGCAAATAGTATGCACGGAACCGAAATAAAATATTTTTTCAACAGCTTGTTAGCGTGTAAGTATTCGCCTGTCATAAACGCCGTAACCGCAGCTACCGCAAAGGCGATTACGAGCGGCTGTATTTCTCCCAAAAACAGCAAAACTAAAATTATGGAAATGCCGACAACCGCTGTAAGAAGTCTTGCTTTTAATGATTTCATAACTGATCTACCTGCTTCTTTATACTCCTCCAAAGCGCCTGTTGCGTTGAGAGTATATATTAATAGCCTCGTCAAGGTCTGATTTTTCAAAATCAGGCCAGAGCTTATTCATTATGACAAACTCGGTATAAGCAGCCTGCCATAGCATAAAGTTTGAAATTCGGTATTCACCGCTCGGTCTGATAATCAAATCGGGATCGGGCTGACCGGCGGTATAAAGATAATTTGAAAAAAGCGCTTCGTCAATATTTTCAACATCAATCTTACCGCTTTTTACATCTGTGCTTATATTTTTAACGGCACGCACAATTTCGTCACGGCTGCCGTAATTCATAGCAATGTTAAGCACCATACCGTCACGGTCTTTTGAACTTTCCTCGTTTTCAATCATAAGATTTTGCAAATCTAAGCTGAAATGAGATTTATCTCCGATAAATTTTACAACAATGCTGTCATCTTTGAAGTCCTCAAGCGCCTCGTTAAGGTAAGACTTAAAAAGTTTCATAAGAGCGCTTACTTCATCCTCCGGGCGTTTCCAGTTTTCAGTTGAAAAAGCATAAACGGTAAGATATTTTATACCGATGTCCGAGCAATATCTTGTGATTTTTCTGAAAGTTTTTGCACCCTCACGATGTCCGACAGAACGAGGCAGACTGCGCTTTTTTGCCCATCTGCCGTTACCGTCCATTATAATACCTATGTGTTCGGGTAAAATTATATCCGTTTTTTTAGCTTCTTCAGACTTTGAATTCCAAAAAGCCATATTACATCTCCAAAATTTCTTTCTGCTTTGCGGCTGAAATTGTGTCTATATTCTTGATATACTTGTCTGTAAGCTCCTGCGCTTTCTTTTCGCCCTGCTTTAAATCGTCCTCTGTAAGCTCGCCGCTCTTCTTCATAGCCTTAAGTTTGTCGATTAAGTCACGGCGAACATTTCTTACCTGTACCTTTGTATCTTCGGAAATCTTCATAATGTCTTTTACGATTTCCTTTCTTCTGTCCTCTGTAAGAGGCGGGAATACAAGGCGGATAACCTTACCGTCGTTCTGTGGGTTAATACCGATGTCAGATGTAAGAATAGCCTTTTCAATCTGTCTTAAAACAGACATATCCCAAGGCTGAACAGTGAGAGTTCTTGCCTCTGTTACCGAAACTGCCGCAAGCTGATTTACAGGAGTAGGTGCACCGTAATAATCAACCTTTACCTTATCAAGTACACCTGGGTTTGCTCTGCCGGCTCTGATTTCAGAAAACTCCTGCTGCATATGAGATACTCTTCTCTCCATTGAGTCAGAAGCCTTTTTAATCTGTGTTTGCATAGTTGTTTCCTCCGTTAATTCACAAAATTATTAGTCAATAGCGTCAACAACAGTACCGATGTTTTCACCGCATACTGCACGATAAATGTTCTCCGGGTCTTCAAGGCTGAATACGAGAACAGGGAGCTTGTTGTCCTTACAAAGTGAAGCTGCTGTGCTGTCCATTACCGCAAGGTCCTTGTTGAGAACCTCGTGGAAAGAAACAACATCGTACTTCTTAGCATTTGGATTTGTTTTAGGGTCGCTGTCATATACGCCGTCAACCATTGTAGCTTTCATCATAATGTCAGCCTCAATCTCGTTTGCACGAAGAGCGGCAGCTGTGTCTGTGCTGAAGAACGGGTTACCCGTACCGCAGCCGAAGATTACAACCTTGCCTGATTGGAGATGGCACATAGCCTTGTTGCGAATGTAAGGCTCTGCAACCTGGCGCATTGAAATAGCGGTCTGAACTCTTACTACGCAGCCGAGCTGCTCAAGTGCGTCTGCTACGCCGAGAGCGTTGATTGCGGTTGCAAGCATACCCATATGGTCTGCTCTTGTTCTGTCCATATCGCCTGAACTTCTGCCTCTCCAGAAGTTACCGCCGCCAACAACGATACCTACCTGAACGCCTGCGTCTACACACTTTTTGATTGGTTTACATATTTCAACAACTTTGTCGAAGTCGATACCTGTTTTCTGATCACCTGCAAGTGATTCGCCTGAAAGTTTTAATAAAATTCTATTGTATTTTGGTTTCATAACTTAACACCCCACTGTGTAATATAATTACTATAATAATACTATAAAATGCCTGTTTTGTAAAGAAAATTAAGACAATATTTTCTATTTTGCGTTCTTTATTTTAAATCGTGTGACAATATTCCGCATAAAAGACTTTCAAATGCCGATTCAAACCTTAAATCGTCCTCTTTTGTACGCTTTTTAGGCCCTTTGAGATGATTTTTTGAAGATGAAATTCTTGCCTTTTTGTTGATATGCCGCTCCATTAAAAGTCCGTCGATATTCTCGTTTGTAAATATTTTTCCCGACTGATGAATTGCATAACCGCCTTTGCCGAGTACAAGAGCCGCAACTCCGTAATCCTGCGTAACAGCAATATCTCCGCTTTGACAAAGATTTGCAAGTGCAATGTCAACAGCGTCGGCGCCTGCACCGATTACTTTAATTTCACTGTAATTTGATGAAAGAATGTGGTTTGTATCGCAAAGCAAAATGACAGGCACTCTGTGCTTTTTAGCAATCTTTTCAACTTGTTTTACAACGGGACAAGCGTCTGCATCTACCAATCTTTTTATATCGTAATGCTTTTATTAAAGTTACACAAACATTGAAATAAACTCTAAGACAATAACCTAAAAACGGACTTGAAAAAATCAAGTCCGTTTAGTTTTAATCTGTAATTTTAATTGAATTTATAACAGGCTGATTTTCTGCGTCTACAGTTCCATTATCATCCGTTGGGTTGGCATTTTTGCAGATTTCATCAACGATATCCATACCTTCTGTCACTTTACCAAATGCTGCGTAATCGCCATCCAGGAAAGTACTGTCTGACTGGACGATAAAAAACTGTGAACTTGCGCTGTCCATATCTGTTGAACGAGCCATAGAAATCGCACCTCTTGTATGTGAAAGGTTATTTTCTACGCCGTTCTGCGAAAATTCACCCTTGATTGTGTTATCCGAACCGCCTGTACCGTTTCCTAACGGGTCGCCGCCCTGCATCATAAATCCGTCAATAATACGGTGGAATGTGAGTCCGTTATAAAAACCGCTGTTTGCAAGATTTATAAAGTTTGCAACCGTAATCGGAGCAACATCACCGTCAAGCTCAACCTTAATTACACCGTAATCTCGAATATTAATCTCTGCGTGATGAGTACCCTTTGCCTCATCGGTGCCTATGGTGGCAGATGTATTTGTTCCTGCAGTTACAGAATCATCCGTAGCTGATGGGGTACTGTTATTTTTATTTGAAGTTACGGCAAAAACAACTATAACAGCAATAAGAAAAACAGCAACGGCTGAAATTGCAATCCACGCTTTCTTTTTATCCGATTTTTGTGGTTTAGCCAAAGACAGCACTATATCATCAACTGCTTTTTCGGCAGTATCGGAAAGTTTTTTCTGTGCCGCAGCGCTTTTAACTATATCCGATGATGCCGTCATTAAGAAAACAATATCTCTTTTACTGAAATTTCCGTTTGACAGTCTTAACTGTTTTTTTACATTTTCTCTGCCGTAATCAAGAGAATTTTGCACTTTATTTTCAGAAATTTTTAAAACATCGGCAATTTTCTTTGCGTCATAATCGCATAATAAATTCAGAGCAAGTGCGATTCTTTGATTTGCTCCTACGGCTTTAAGAGCATTCACAAAAAGTTTTTTCTGTTCGGCTGTAATTGCAGATACAGATGATATTTTGTCTTTATCCGCAAAAGGCTGTAACTTTGCAGGAATATTGTCAGAGTTTTTTCCATCGGAAATAAAGCCCTTGCAAACTCTTGCGGTTTCGTATGTTACAATTTCGTCAAGGTTATCGACTTTAGGATTTTTTTCTATGGCAGAAAAAACAGCCTTGAAAGATTTTTTAAATGCATTTTCAGCTTTTTGACTGTCTGAAATTACAGTTGAACAGAAAAAGCAGACATAATTCTGATATTTTTCGGCAATAAAATCAAGTGATTTTTTATCGCCGAGTGACGCTTTTAACATTAATTTTTTTAAATTCATCGGTATTCCCTTCCCATTTAGTTTTTCTGTAAAATTATATAAACTAAAACTGACAGCAAGATATAATTTTTGTGAATTTCAAGTGAAAAAGTTTTGAAAGTTGAAAAAAGTAAGATTTTAGCAGAATATTTTACTCCATAATTATAATAGTTTGGTCAACCTTTTATAATATCTAATGAAGTATTCAGCTAAACCATAATTTATCAACCTTACCGCAATGCAAAATTGCAGAAAAAACGGGCTGCCCTGCAAAAGAGAGCAGTCCGTTAAAACTTGAAATTAATTATACCTTCTGGCAAACAGCGTTGATAGATTCAGGAAGCTCTGACTCCTCTGCTGAAATAAGAAGAACGATGTTTGTCGATGAAGCCTCTGAAAGCTCCTGCAACTTCTTTGTGAAAGTTTCTACACCGTCAACACCTGTAGGGCAAATCTTGAATGTTGAGTCAACAAGAATGTCTGTAACATCATAGTTGCCTGCGCAGATACCGCTGATAAAACCAAAGAGCATATCGTAACCCTCAATGAGGTACTGCTCGGTATCAATAAGTCTTGCCTTGTGTGTTACATCGTAAGTAAGCTTTGCGCCCTTTTCGATTACAACAACATTACCTGCAGAAGCAGCAACTGCCTCATTAGCAAGAGCGATAAGTTTTTTTGTTTTGCCTGTTCCTTTTTTACCGATAAGTAAAGTAACCATATTAGTTCCTCCAGAATATTAAACTTATTTACAAAAGAAATTACTTGAGTCTTGCCTCAAGAGCAGCCTTCTGATCCTCATAACCCGGTTTGCCAAGGAGAGCAAACATATTCTTCTTGTAGCTTTCTACGCCGGGTTGGTTAAATGGATTTACGCCAAGCATATAGCCGGAAATAGCACAAGCCTTTTCAAAGAAATAGATGAGATAGCCAAGCTCTGATTCGTTCATCTCAGGAACATTGAGAACGATGTTAGGTACACCGCCGTCGTTATGAGCAAGAACCGTACCCTCAAAAGCTTTCTGATTTACATATCCCATTGTCTTTCCCGAAAGGAAGTTAAGACCATCAACATTAGTAGGATCTGTGCCGAGTGTAACTTCTTTTTTACATTTATCAAAGAGAACAACAGTTTCAAACATAGTTCTTCTGCCGTCCTGAATGTACTGACCGAGTGAGTGAAGATCTGTTGAGAAGATAACGCTTGCAGGGAAAATGCCCTTGTTATCCTTGCCCTCACTCTCTGCAAAAAGCTGCTTAAACCATTCAGACATCATTGTGTAAGCAGGCTCGTAAGATACCATAACCTCCATTGTTTTACCCTTACGGTAAAGAATGTTACGGAGTGCCGCATATTTGTAGCAATCGTTTGTAGCGAGGTCGTCATTGTCAAATTCTTTCTGAGCAGTTGCCGCACCCTGCATAAGAGCGTCAATGTCAGCGCCTGAAACAGCAATCGGAAGAAGACCTACTGCTGTAAGTACAGAGAAACGACCGCCTACATCATCAGGAACTACGAATGTTTCGTAACCCTCTTCGTCAGCAAGAGCCTTAAGTGTACCCTTAGCCTTATCTGTTGTGCAGTAAATACGCTCTCTTGCGCCCTCTTTGCCATACTTTTTCTCAAGCATTTCACGGAATACACGGAATGCTATGGCAGGCTCGGTTGTAGTACCTGATTTTGAAATCATATTTACAGATACATCTTTACCCTCGCAAAGCTCCATAATCTCTGCAAGTGCAGATGAGCTGATTGAGTTACCTGTAAAGTAAATCTGCGGTGTATCCTTACAAGTAAGGTTGTAGTTCTGTGAAGTAAGAAATTCAATTGCGGCTCTTGCACCGAGGTATGAACCGCCGATACCGATTACGATAAATACATCGGAATCTTTTTTAATCTTCTCGGCAGCAGCCTTAATTCTTGCAAACTCCTCTTTGTCATAATCTGTAGGAAGATTAAGCCAGCCAAGGAAATCGTTTCCAAGACCTGTACCGTCGTGAAGCACCTTGTGAGCAGCCTTTACTTCAGCAGCCACACCCTCATACTCGTGTTCATTAACGAAACCTTTTAAATATTTGTCTGTAAGTTTTGTAGCCATTATTAATTCCCCCAAAATTCCCTTTCGGAATAATACTGCGTAATATACCGTATAAACGGTGATAAAAGCAACATAAAATCCGAAACAAGTATCTTTGCTGTCTTATTATACTATAATTCCCGACTTTTTGCAAGGTCATTTTGTATATTTTATAAAGAAATTATAGAATTTAATAAAACCGAGAAAACTGAGGCAAAAGAAATCTTTTCTGCGTCCTGCAAAGCGGTAATTTCAAAGCTTTTTACGGCATTGCCGTCAAGGCTGTATGTAACCGTGCCAAGCTTTTGTCCGCTCACAACGGGGGCTTCTATGCTTTCGGGCAAATCAATTTTTGAAACTATCTTTGAACTGCTGTTTTTATCAAGCACAATGCTTGCGTTTACATCACAGCCGATACCGATATTTCCCTGCATACCGTTTTCAACCTTAATTGTTTTCGGTAAATCTTCGGGTGCTTTCAACTGTGTTACCGAAAAGTTTGCAAAACCGTAATCGAGCAAAGCTGCTGCGTCCGAAAAACGCTCTTTACCCGAGTTACAGCCGAGAACTACCGCAACAAGGCTCATATCTCCCCTTTTTGCCGACGCCGACATACAACAGCCGGCATCATTTGTAGTGCCTGTTTTCAGTCCCGTTATGCCGTTATAAGTTTTCAGAAGTTTATTTGTATTTACAATCTGTGTTTTTCCGTCACGAAGATTATCAAGCCATATTGAAGTGTAATCAAAAATCATTTCGTGCTTCATAAGTTCTCTCGACATTACAGCGACATCATAAGCTGAGGTTATGTGTCCGTCCTCGTCAAGTCCGTTGCAGTTTTTAAATACCGTGTCTTTCATTCCGAGCTGACTTGCCTTTTCATTCATTTTCTCTACAAACACTTCTTCGCTACCGCACAGATGCTCTGCAAGCGCAACCGCCGCATCGTTTGCCGATGCAACAACCGTCGCTTTTATCATATCGTCTGCGCTCATAGTTTCGCCCTCTTCGAGCCATATGTCGCTGCCGCCCATTGACGCTGCGTGCGCCGAGGCGGTGATTGTATCGTCAAGGCTCAATTTTCCGTTGTCGATTGCCTCGCAAACAAGCAGCATTGTCATAACCTTTGTAATGGATGCGCAGGGACGCTGTTCGTGCGGATTTTTTTCAAACAATATTTTGCCCGATGAAGTTTCCATAAGCACGGCAGACGGCGCTGTAATCGTTTCTTCCGTCACAGCATTGACATCAACCGAAAATACAGGTATCGCCGTAAAAATTATTGCAATAATCAAAGCCAACGATAATTTTTTTATCATAAAAACACCTCGTTCAATAATATGAACGAGGTGTGGCTTGTATGATTTAAGTTAAATCATTTAAGAAAACCGAGGCTGCGAATAATCGGAATTTCGATTGACTTGTTGGCAAGTGACTTGAAAAGACAGATATAATTGCAAACAAGAACGATAACCTCACAAACAGCTGCCGCAATCGCAAAAATACAAGTCCATGATAAAACGGCTCCGATTACGCCGAGGAAAAACATTACAACAAATGATTTAAGTCCCTGCTTGATATGGAAATCAAGATACTTAGACTTTCTTGAGCTCTGTGCAATAAGTGCAACAATAATACCGAGTATGCTTGATACATAAATCACTGCTGCCAAAAGCTTGTTTTCAAAAACATCTTCGGCAGAAAATTCAGCTGTATGGTCATATTGATTTACAACAGGAGCGGGAGCTGCCGCATACTGATTGTACTGTGGCTGCTGTGCCTGTGGTTCTGCCTGCTGTGCAACAGAAAAACCGCAATTCTGGCAAAAAACAGCGTTGTCTTCCATCTGTGCGTTACATCTTGGACAATTTTTCATTTTTGTGTGCCTCCATTATTTTTTGTGTATGATACAAACATTCATAGTTTAATATGTATGTTCAATATCCTTAATTAATTCATTATTCGATAATACAAACAGCGTGAGCGGAAATGCCCTCAAGCCTGCCTGTAAAACCGAGCTTTTCTTCTGTGGTTGCCTTTACGCTTACCTGCGAAATATCAATGCCGCAAGCATTCGCAATATTTTCTCTCATGGCATAGATATAATCCTTAAGCTTCGGCTTTTGGGCAATTACCGTAGAATCAATATTGCCGATTTTGTAGCCGTTTTCGTCAAGAATTCTGCAAACCTCTTTGAGCAAAGCGATGCTGTCTGCGCCTTTGTACCTTTCGTCGGTATCGGGAAAATGTTTGCCTATATCACCGAGAGCCGCAGCGCCGAGCAAGCTGTCCATTACTGCGTGAACAAGCACATCGGCATCGGAATGACCGAGCAGGCCAAACTCATACGGAATTTCTGTTCCGCCTAAAATGAGTTTTCTGTTTTCTGCAAATTTATGAACATCGTAACCGTGACCAATCCTCATATGTTATCCTTTCACTCAACAATTACCGTTTTTAAGGCGGTTTTTAAGTATGCTTTCCGCAAGAATTACATCTACGGGAGTGGTGAGTTTAATATTTTCTTCACTGCCCTTTACAACGAGAACTTCGCCGCCCATATTTTCGATAAGAGCGCAGTCGTCGGTAAATTCAAGGCTGTTTTCTCCTGCATTTTCAAGAGCAAACATATACAAATCTCTTTCAAAAACCTGCGGAGTCTGCACTGCTCTAAGCTGTGAGCGGAGCGGTGTGCTCTCAATCTTATTAAATCCGTCAACGATTTTGATTGTATCCGTAACGGATGTTCCGAGGGTTGCCGCACCGGTTTCAAAAGCCGCCTCAACAACTCTTTCGATTTCGTCAACAGTAATAAGCGGACGGGCGCCGTCGTGAATAGCAAAATATTTTGCCTTTTCATTCGCCGCCTTAATGCCGTTGCGCACGCTTGCGGAGCGTGAAGAACCGCCGAGCACAACTTTGCTGACCTTTGTAAATCCGTTTTGATTTACAAGTTCGTTAATGCGGTCAACATCCTGCTCACGGCAAACTATAACAATTTCTTTTATAAGGTAGCATTTCTGAAATGCTTTTAAAGTATATTCAATAGCCGGCTTGTCAAGAAGCGGAATAAACTGTTTGCTGTCTGCAATTCCCATTCTTACAGAGCCGCCCGCCGCAACTATTACAGCAGAAACATAAGCTGACATAAAATCAACTCCCGAGTATAATTTTTAAATTTTTTCAAACGCCTGTGCAAGGTCTGCGATAATATCATCCGCATTTTCAATACCTACAGAAAGGCGGATAAGGTCAGGAGCTACTCCTGCCTCAATAAGCTGTTCGTCTGTCATCTGACGGTGTGTGTGGCTTGCGGGGTGAAGAATACATGACCTTGCGTCGGCAACATGAGTAACGATTGTGATAAACTTAAGCGAATCCATAAACTTTATTGATTCTTCTCTGCCGCCCTTGATACCGAAAGCAAGTACACCGCAAGAACCGTTCGGAAGATACTTTTTAGCAAGCTCGTGATACTTGTCGTCTTCAAGGTCAGGATAGGAAACCCACGCTACATTTTCGTTGTTTTTAAGATATTTTGCAACGGCAAGTGCGTTCTCGCAATGCTTTTTCATTCTAAGGTGAAGTGACTCAAGACCGATATTGAGGTAATAAGCGTGCTGTGGTGACTGAATAGCACCGAGGTCACGCATAAGCTGTGAAGTAGCCTTTGTGATGTAAGCCGCCTTACCGAAACGCTCGGCATAAACAATACCGTGGTATGAATCGTCGGGAGTTGTAAGTCCCGGATATTTGTCAGCATGAGCAAGCCAGTCAAAATTACCGCTGTCAACAATACAGCCGCCAACCGCTGTTGCGTGACCGTCCATATACTTGGTTGTTGAGTGAGTAACAATGTCTGCACCGAACTCAAACGGACGGCAGTTTACGGGAGTGGCAAATGTGTTGTCTACAATAAGCGGAACACCGTGCGAATGTGCAAGTCTTGCAAATTTTTCAATATCAAAAACAGAAACAGTCGGATTAGTGATTGTTTCGCCGAATACAACCTTAGTGTTTGGCTTAAAGAGCTTGGCAAGTTCTTCTTCAGGGAGATCCTGGTCTACAAATGTGCATTCAATGCCCATCTTCTTGAGGGTAGTACCAAAGAGATTGTATGTACCGCCGTAAATTGAAGATGAGGCGATAAGATGGTCGCCTGCCTCGCAGATATTAAACACAGCAAAGAAGTTTGCAGCCTGACCGCTTGAAGTGAGCATTGCAGCCACGCCGCCCTCCATAGCGCAGATTTTTGCCGCTACGCTGTCATTGGTAGGGTTTTGAAGTCTTGTGTAAAAATATCCCTCTGCCTCAAGGTCAAAGAGCTTACCCATTTCTTCGCTTGTGTCGTACTTAAAAGTAGTGCTCTGGTAAATCGGCAATTCTCTCGGCTCGCCTTTCTTTGGCTGCCAGCCTGCCTGCACGCATTTTG
>OHRT01000417.1_pt1 | contig 15939 bp, 10 predicted proteins | sample 1578521 | NCBI WGS metagenome assembly OHRT01 (sample SAMEA3879537, study PRJEB24766) | human gut metagenome | biome: human-associated habitat; feature: feces | place: USA | collected 1985/1987
AATTGCAACCATGTAGAGGCAAGTGTGTCGGTGGTGAGGGTTGCAGAGAACTTGTCATCCTTGACAAGCAGAGTGTCCATACGGTTATAGAACTTGTCCGTACCATATATATAAAGGGTATCATTCCCCAGCCCTTTGATTTCACCATTTAGGTAGACTGAATTTGTATTTTTGCTGCCGCAGGCAGACAATATAATAAGCAGAAGGTATGCAAGATAGATTTTCTTCATTCCGGTTCTTTTTCTGATACTTCGTCGCGAAAATACTTCTTTTTGGTGTGAATAAAAAGAAATGCCCGACATATTTCTATGCCGGGCACGTTCTTTTCAATCTAACCTTTATTATTTGATGATATTCATAAAGTCAGTGTTAGTGAAGTATTTGGCGAATTCCAGGTCAGAAGCAGCCTTCTTTGCCAAAGCCGGTTCTTTTGCAATGGCATTCTTCAGACTGCTGGTTACCATAGATGTATTGTTGGTTCTTGCGCCAAGTACAGCCATCAGGTAGTCAGTATAAGCGTCTGGTCTTTCGATAGCAGCCAGTGTGTTCTTAGCCTTGTTGTAGTCCTTAGCCAGGATTTGTGCCAAAGCAGCGCTGTTAGTCTTAGTGTCGCCAAATGAGCTGACAGCCTTGTCGTACTGTCCTTGAGCAACATACAGATTACCCAATGCCTCGTTCAGTTCCTTAGAACCGGAAGCCTTGCTCAGATAGCTTTCTGCTGCTGTTCTGTCGCCCTTGGTCAAGGCAATCAGACCGAGATTCATGTTTGCTTCAGGAGCATCCTTGATGGAGAGAGCTTTCTTGAAGTAGCTTTCAGCCTTGTTAAGATCACCAGCCTGATAAGCCAGTTTACCTAAGTTGTTGTAAGCACGGAAATCGTTCGGGTAGATTTGAGTAGCTTTTGTGAAGATGGCTTCTTGCTTGGCAGCATCTTTAGTCAAGGTGGTGGCATACAGCAATTCTTCGATGTTCAGCTGCTTGGCGTCGCTGTCGGCGAGGTTTGCGATTTCTTCGTCAGACTTACCGATGATTTCGTAGTTCAAAGTCAGGCGTGAACGACGCAGTTGCGGCAGGATTTCGTCAGCCAAAGTCTTATAAACAGAAGAGATGTTCTTGATTTCTTGTTCTCTTTGTTCAGGATCCTGATACATGGAAAGAACGCGAAGAATCAATTCTTTATCTTGGATGTTTGATTTGGATACCAGTTCCTGGAAGCCTTCCCAGTCCTGAGCCGTATACTTGGTGTCTACTGCTGCATTGATTTTTGCTTTCTTCAAATCTCTGTTGATGATTTTAGCCGTGTTGTCCTGGCGGTTCTCAGCCAGTGTAGTATTCAAGCCTACACCACCATCGGGAGAAGCGTATGCGGAGATTTCGATGTTGCTGATTTTCTTGTTTTCAGCTTCGTCTATGTTTTTCACTTCTTTGCCGAATTCTTTGGCAGTCTTCAATTCGCTGGCGCGTACGTTGGCTTGTTGAATCAAGAACATGATGTTGGCGTCATGCTTTTCTTTGATGATACGTTGGAAAGCGTCTTCGCCCAATGCCGGGTTTGCGTTACCTAATGTATTGTTAACTAATTCAGAAGTAGAAATGACACCATCAGCTACTTTCACAGCAGGGATAGTAACCACTTTCTTACCGATAGTAGCTTTAAATTCGAGGTACAATTCAGACTTAGCCATTTCAGGAACATAGTCGAAGGAAGTTTTCATTGTGTAGCTACCGCCCATCTTGTAAGAGATAGTCTGGTCGTTACCTTCTACTTTTTCACCTTGGAAAGTCGCTGGTTGGCCTTTAGCTTCGCCACCATTCCATTTCAAAACCGGAGTTACTTCTACAACTGCTTTCTTGTTGAAATACTTTTCCGGGAATTTGCCGTTAATGGTTGCAGGAACTTTACCACCTACTGCCTCCAGCACCTGCGGAGTAACAGTGAAGTAATCAGCTGATAATTCACCCATTTTTTTGCTGCAAGAAGAGAATAATGCAACAACCATTGCCATGAGTAAAGGCAAGTACAACTTCTTAGTCATTTTAGGTATAAATTAAATGTTTGTAATTGAAATATCGTCGTATTCACATACACCTTTCTGTCTAGTACAGAAAAAGTAACGCAAAGATATTAATTCTTAATATAAATATAAGGATAAGGGGTTGATTTTATCATAATTTAATGAAATTAGCGCTCTTTTTCTTTCCGGTACTTGATATTTCGGGGATGATGTTCAATGATCTCACTGCGAAGCATATTACGGTCGATATGCGTGTAGATTTCGGTTGTAGCAATAGACTCATGTCCGAGCATGCTTTGAATAGCCCGCAAATTGGCTCCGCCTTCCAGTAAATGAGTGGCAAAAGAGTGGCGGAAAGTGTGCGGGCTGATATTTTTGATGATACCTGCCGTTTGTGCTAATTCTTTAAACATGTGGAAGATCATTATTCGTGAAAGTCCTTTGCCTCTCCGCTGGCTGACAAATACAAAATCTTCATATTCTTTTTTTACTTCGATCCGGTTACGGTCGGTGAAGTAGAGTTTTATCTCGTTAATGGCACGGGGGGAAATGGGCACAAGTCGTTGTTTACTGCCTTTTCCTTCCACTTTGATGAAGCCCTCGTCGAAATAAAGATCGGACAGCTTGAGGTTGACAAGTTCTGATACGCGAAGTCCGCAGCTATATAAGGTCTCTAATATAGCCCTGTTTCGTTGCCCTTCGGCCTTACTGCGGTCGACGGCAGAGATAATCCGGTCGATTTCTTCCACCGTCAGCACCTCAGGGAGTTTGAAGCCTATTTTGGGCCCTTCCAGCAATTCGCTGGGATCAGCCTCCAAATAATCAGCCATAAGCAGGAAACGGAAGAATGATTTGATCCCTGACAGGATACGGGCCTGCGAACGGGGATGGATACCAATATCATGTAGTCCGGCTGTAAAACGTTGGAGATCAGACAGGCACACTTCCAGAACGTTGATGCCCTCCAAGGTCAGGAAACTCATCAATTTGTCCAGGTCTGTAAGATAGGCTTCCAGCGTGTTGGGAGATAAAGACTTTTCCAGTTTGAGATACTGCTGATACTTTCTGATTATCAGTTCCTGTTGTTCCTTCTTCTTCTTTTTTTCGTTGATTTCCATTTCTTTTTTCTACCTTTGCTCCGCGAAGATAGGCTGCACCTCAGCAGAATACAAATAAATTTGTTTCTACATTCGGTTTGCACTATCTTTGTGGCTTGAAATATTGTTCTTTGGATACAAAGGTATAAAAAAAGAGGATTACGCGATGAAGATACAAATTATTAATGGCCCGAATATAAATCTGTTGGGTAAGCGTGAACCTTCCATATATGGAAGCGTTACATTTGAAGATTATTTGGCTGAACTTCGCAAAAGATACACTGACGTGGAGATCGACTATTTTCAATCGAATATTGAGGGAGAGATGATTGACTGCATACAGCAGGTAGGATTTGACGTGGACGGGATTATTCTGAATGCGGGTGCTTATACGCATACTTCCATTGCTTTGCAGGATGCTATTCGCTCTGTGACGTCTCCGGTTATCGAGGTGCATATCTCCAATGTACATAGTCGTGAGTCTTTCCGGCATGTGTCGATGATTGCTTGTGCCTGCAAAGGGGTGATTTGCGGCTTTGGACTGAATTCATATAGGTTGGCGCTGGAGGCATTGTTAGAAAATAAATAAGGTATAATATATAATAGGTAGAAAGACTATGTTATTGAAACAGACTAAGATTGTGGCTTCTATTTCGGATAGACGTTGTGATGTGGATTTTATAAAACAGCTCTTTGAAGCTGGAATGAATGTGGTGCGTATGAATACTGCGCACGCCAGCCGTGAAGGTTTTGAAGCTCTGATTGCAAATGTACGTACCGTGTCCAATCGTATTGCGATTCTAATGGATACGAAAGGACCGGAAGTCCGTACGACTGCCAATGCAGAACCGATTCCATATAAAATAGGTGAGAAAGTAAAGATTGTAGGTAATCCGGAACTTGAAACTACCCGTGAGTGTATTGCTGTTTCATATCCCAATTTTGTACACGATTTGAATATCGGTGGTACGATTTTGATTGACGATGGTGATCTGGAACTGGAAGTCATTGATAAAACCGCTGATTATTTGCTGTGTGAAGTTAAGAACGATGCTACTTTGGGAAGCCGTAAAAGCGTAAATGTCCCGGGTGTTCGCATCAATCTTCCTTCATTAACGGAAAAAGACCGTAACAATATCCTTTATGCTATCGAAAAGGATATTGATTTTATCGCTCACTCTTTCGTGCGCAATCGTCAGGATGTACTTGATATTCGTGCGATTCTGGATGCTCATAATAGTGACATTAAGATTATTGCCAAGATTGAAAATCAGGAAGGCGTAGATAATATTGATGAGATACTGGAAGTAGCCGACGGCGTTATGGTTGCCCGTGGTGATTTAGGTATTGAGGTCCCTCAGGAACGCATTCCGGGAATCCAGCGTGTGCTGATTCGTAAATGTATCCTGGCAAAGAAGCCGGTGATCGTTGCTACGCAAATGTTGCATACGATGATTAACAATCCTCGTCCTACTCGTGCGGAAGTTACTGACATTGCCAATGCAATTTATTATCGTACGGACGCTTTGATGTTGAGTGGTGAAACTGCTTATGGTAAGTATCCGGTGGATGCGGTGAAAACAATGACTAAGATTGCGGCTCAGGCTGAAAAAGATAAACTGGAAGAAAATGATATTCGTATCCCGTTGGATGAAAACAGTAATGATGTTACGGCTTTCCTTGCCAAACAGGCTGTAAAAGCTACATCTAAGTTAAAGATACGTGCGATCATTACCGACAGTTATAGCGGACGTACAGCACGCAATCTGGCTGCTTTCCGTGGCAAGTATCCGGTATTGGCTATTTGTTATAAGGAAAAGACGATGCGGCATCTGGCTCTTTCTTATGGTGTGGAAGCGATCTATATGCCGGAACTCGCAAACGGGCAGGAATACTATTTTGCAGCCCTGCGCCGCCTGTTGAAAGAAGGACGTTTGCAGCCAACGGATATGGTAGGCTATTTGAGTAGTGGTAAAGAAGGTACGCAAACTTCCTTCCTCGAAATAAATGTGGTGGAGGATGCGTTGAAGCATGCGGAAGATACCGTATTGCCTAATAATAACCGTTATCTGTAAAAAGAACAGGCTGTATGCAAGAGACTGAATCTATTGACGAATATATTCTGCAACATATTGATCCCGAAAGCGATTATTTGAAAGCGCTGTATCGGGATACGCACGTAAAATTGCTTCGTCCCCGTATGGCTTCCGGGCATTTGCAGGGGCGGATGTTGAAGATGTTTGTGAAGATGATTCGGCCTCGGCAGATACTGGAGATCGGGACGTATAGCGGATATTCCGCTCTTTGTCTGGCAGAAGGTTTGTCGGAGGGCGGAATGTTGCATACCTTTGAAATAAATGATGAACAAGAGGACTTTACCCGTCCGTGGCTTGAAAAATCGCCATTTGCAGATAAAATCCGTTTCTATATAGGTGATGCCTTGGAACTTGTTCCCGATTTGGGCGTTACGTTTGATCTGGCTTTTATTGACGGTGATAAACGTAAATATATTGAGTATTACGAAATGACGTTGGCTCATCTTTCCGAAGGAGGATACATGATAGCTGACAATACGCTGTGGGATGGTCATGTGCTGGAACAACCCCGTAATACGGATGCCCAGACAATCGGCATTAAGGCTTTTAATGATCTTGTAGCCAAAGATGAACGGGTGGAGAAAGTAATATTACCCTTACGTGATGGGTTAACGATTATAAGAAAAAAGTAAAGGAGTAGATTTATGGAAACAACTAGACAGAATAAGATATCCCGCTTGTTGCAGAAAGAACTGAGTGAGATATTCCTGTTGCAGACAAAGGCGATGCATGGGACGTTGGTATCGGTTAGTGCTGTGCGCATTAGTCCGGATATGAGTATTGCCCGTGTTTATCTCAGTGTTTTTCCTTCTGAGAAAGCAGAAGAAATGGTGAAGAATATCAATGATAATATGAAATCCATTCGTTATGAACTGGGTACTCGTGTTCGTTATCAGCTACGTATTATCCCTGAACTGAAGTTCTTTGTGGATGATTCGTTGGATTATATCGAGAAGATTGACTCATTGCTGAAATGAAATAATTCATTGCAGAGGTGAATTTCCCCTTCTATATAGCCCGGCGTTATCTTTTTTCGAAAAAGAAACATAATGCTATTAATATCATATCCGGCATTTCCGTATGTGGGGTGGCTCTTGCTACACTTGCTTTGGTTTGCACTCTTTCTGTTTTTAATGGTTTTCAGGATATGGTGGCCAGCTTTTTCACCGCTTTCGATCCGCAGTTGAAAATTGTGGTTCGTGAAGGGAAGGTTTTTGACGGGCAAGATGAACGGATTCGCGCTGTTTGTGCGCTTCCCGAAGTGGCTGTATCTACAGAAACGCTCGAAGAGAATGCAATGGTACAGTATAAAGACCGTCAGACTATGGCTGTTTTGAAGGGTGTAGAAGATAACTTTGAGGAATTGACCGAGATTGACAGTATACTTTATGGAGCCGGTGAGTTTCTCTTGCATGATTCGATTGTGAATTACGGGATTATGGGAGTGGAACTCGTGGCCACTTTAGGTACAGGATTGGAATTTGTCGATCCGCTTCAGGTTTATCTTCCCAAACGGAATGCCAAAGTAAATATGGCAAATCCCGGTGCTTCCTTTAAACGTGACTATCTTTATTCTCCCGGAGTGGTGTTTGTCGTGAATCAACAGCTGTATGATGGTAAATATATTCTTACCTCTCTTGATTTTATCCGACAACTGCTGGATTATACCACGGAGGTTTCTGCGATAGAGCTGAAATTAAAATCCGGTGCAAACGTCTCATCTGTACAATCTAAGATCGAAAAAATGTTGGGAGATGATTTTGTTGTTCAGGACCGTTATCAGCAGCAGGCGGATGTGTTCCGTATTATGGAAATTGAGAAACTGATCTCCTATCTATTTTTGACTTTTATCCTTATGATTGCCTGTTTTAATGTGATCGGTTCTCTTTCTATGCTGATACTGGATAAAAAAGATGATGTTGTAACATTACGCAGTCTGGGGGCTAATGATAAACTTATTTCCCGGATATTCTTATTTGAGGGACGTCTTATTTCTCTTTTTGGTGCTATCTCCGGTATTATTCTCGGATTAATTTTATGTTTTGTCCAGCAGAAATTTGGCGTAATTTCGCTAGGTGGAGGCGGTGGTACTTTTATCGTGGACGCCTACCCTGTCAGTGTTCATGCGTGGGATGTTGTGCTTGTCTTCATAACCGTTCTGACTGTCGGATTCCTTTCTGTGTGGTATCCGGTACGCTATTTGAGTAAAAGACTTTTATAGTCGGATGCGGAACTTCTCTTGTGGAAACTTTCCTATATTTGAAAACTTTTAAAGCCTTATTATTTTTGTAATTGATGATATACTTGTATATTTGGCTCGATTTTGTTAATTGAAAAAGTAATTTGTACAACAGCTGAAGAATTTAATAGGGAAGTTAAGGCAGACATGATGCCATTCGTATTTAAAGAAGAAGGCTACCTCTATCCGATTCAGCAGGAATATTTGAACAAGAATCCGAAATTGGTACAGAATCCTAATTGGTAATTGAGTTGCCATAAATAGACATATACATATCACACTTTCCCTTAATTCCCTTATATAGGGGAAGTGTGATTTACTATACAAAACACAAAAAACTGATATATAAATGATAAAAAATTATTTCCTGCTAGGAAGCTTATTATGTAGTATGGGTGCCTTTTCTCAGTCTACCGTATGGAAACATACCGGATGGGAAGCTCGCATTTCAGACAAGGGCTATTTGGAACAGATTATCTTCAAGGATAAGAAAGGTAATGACACCATTCCTTTCTTTCGTTCTGGGCAAGGTAACTGTGGTCCTTCTTTTTATGCTGAAATCAGTGGTAAAGAAATTACCGCAGCTTGGATACCTGACGGATATCTTTCTTATCGGAGTACGATAGACCAGGTGGAGTGCCGTCTAACGTATCAGTCATGGAAAGGGCAGCCGGCTTTGAAAGTTACTCTTGAAAACAAAGGGAATGTACCTTTTCAACCGACAAAGGCGGGACTGAAATTGGGAATCGATACTTATATGGATAAGTATCCGGACTGGTTTGGAAAATATTTCCCAACGCTGATGCGCAATGAAAAGACGCATTTCTACGGTTATCTGCAAACCCCTGCAGGACATGCTTTGGGAATTGTATCGCCACAGCCTGTAGCTTCATGGAGTGTGGCTTACAATTTGGGTTATCAAGATCCACCTCCACATTGGTTTATGGGGCACCGGATAGAGTCATTAAATCTGGATTTGATGAATGCATTACCTTTGCCCGAACGCAATCCACAAGATTTGTGGATGCTGAAACAAGGGGAGATCAAGAGCTGGACTATTGTGCTCATGGATATAAATCCGTTGGGGGAATTTGAACACGTTATACATAAGGCGACTGGCATACCGATGATCTCTATTGATCGGACGACTTATGTTCCGGGAGAAACCGCATCTTTTGAAGTTCTGTCTGGTTCTAAAGATATCAAAGTGTTGGATGATAAAGGGCAGGAGTTGAAGGTCAATATCCGGACACAGGGAGAAGGAGTAAAGCAAGTGTCGTGTGTACTGCCGGATGTCGGGTTGTATACAGTACGTGTCAGGGACAATGGAAAAGAAACAGAAGGTATTCTTTCAGTACATCATGACTGGAAATGGACTATGGAACAGGCACGTCGGAATGCTTTGAAATATCACCAGAAAGTTACTTCACACATAGAAAGTTGGTATGGCTTCCATTCTTCTTTTATTGCTGCACAATATTTTCCGGATGAACAACTGGATAAAGCTTTACGTGATCGCTTTGATTATTTATTCGGCTTGTTACATGATCAACAAAAGATGGAGCCTAAGTACCACGCTTCACGCATACAGAATACTTCGGGGACAATAGGTTTGTTAGTAGACAAATATCAAGCTTATGGTGATATAGCCGACTTACAGAAGGCTTCTCGTTTGGCAGACTGGTTGATGAACAATTGGCAACGTGAAGATGGTGCCTATGTCAATCATCATATTATTTATACCAGCGTTATCTATGTAGCGAAAAGTATGCTGGAACTTACTTTGGTCGAACGTGAGTTAGGCAAGAAGAATACTGTATGGGCAGAGGCGGCGGAGCGCCATTATCAATCTGCCAAACGTGCTATCGACCAGTTGGTTGCTTCACAAGGTGACTTTGAAACAGAAGGAGAACTTACTTTTGAGGATGGAATGATTTCCTGTTCTGCACTTCAGATTGGAATGCTGGGATTGATGCAGAAAGACGAAAAGGTGCGTAAGCATTATACAGACGCTATGTTACAAATTCTGGAGAGTCATGACTGTCTTACCCAACTGCGAGTCCCCGATGCCCGCCGGAGGGGTGGAACCATGCGTTATTGGGAAGCACAATATGACGTGCAGATGTTGCCGAATATGTTCAACTCTCCTCACGGTTGGAGCGGCTGGCGTGGTTACGCTACCTATTATGCTTATCTGCTGACAGGTGAAGAACGCTGGTTGAAAGAAACTTATAATGCGATGGGAGCTTTTTCTCATCTGATTGATTATCGTACAGGAAATCTTCGCTGGGCATTTGTTGTAGATCCGTATCTGAAAGTAAAACAGGCTTGCAGTGCTGATACACATGTGACACAAGATTCATTGAGTTTTGGAAATCCACATCCTGAACTCTATGATACACGCGAATTTATTATAGGTGAACAATATGTGAATATGGTTAGTGATTGGCAGACAATTAATACACAGGATAACGATGTGCACGAAGTATTCAAGTGTATTGCTGAATCTATGCTTACTAACGCCTTTATTGTAGAACGTCCGGATGGTTCGGTTGTCGGATACAACTGTACTATTGAAAAGCAAGGAAATAAACTGAAGGTCAAAGCAAATGAGAGGCAAATAACTAATCTTCATTGTAACTTGAAGCATCCATTCACAGTCGTGTTTGATAAAGTAGATAAGGTGCTGGAGGCAAATTATTTGGGTTGGGCATTTGGAACGGATATCTATCAATAGAATAAAAGGATATATTTTATGAATTTCAAATTCCATATGGCGGTAGGGGAATTACTCTGCTCATCTCAAGAGAGTTCGTACATAGTTTGATCGGCAGAATGGCTGAATTATGGTGGATAATAAATAAAGGCGTAGAAAGAGAACCAGTTCTCACTCTACGCCTTTGTTATTAGATAAATTATGAATTTACTTCACTTCCCAAGTATCATTAGTCATCAACAGCTCTTGGAAATTGTGGTATTTCTTTTTGCCTTTGATTTCTTCGATTTGTTCTGTAACTGCATCATTGTAGGTCGGAGCATCTACATCGCGGATTACACCGAGTGCAATCGGGAAGTCGGGACCTTCCATCAAGGCCAGTTTCAGTTGAAGTGTATTGTCCTGGCAGTGTGCATCGTGGATAAGAATATCTTTTTCTGTGATACCGTTTTCACCGAGTTTCACTACTTTCAGTCCGAAACCTTCCTGCATTAATCCGAATTCTTTGTTTTCACCGAACAACATCGGTTTACCATGTTCCAGATAGATCGCGTTCTTGGCACGTCCTTCTTTGGTTGCAACGCTGGCATGAGTTCCGTCGTTGAAAATAACACAGTTTTGTAGAACTTCGACAACCGAAGCACCTTTATGAGTGGCTGCTGCTTTCAATACTTCTACGGAAGCGGCACCGTCTACAGCGATACAGCGTGCAAAGAAACGTCCACGTGCGCCGAAAGCAAGTTCTGCCGGATGGAATGGGTCTTCTACTGTTCCGTAAGGAGATGATTTACTGACAAATCCACGTTCGGAAGTCGGTGAATATTGTCCCTTGGTCAAACCGTAAATGCGGTTGTTCAGCAGAATCATATTCAAGTCAATGTTACGGCGGACAGCGTGGATGAAGTGGTTACCACCGATTGCCAGGCCATCACCGTCACCGGAAATCTGCCAGATAGTCAAATTGGGATTAGCTACTTTGGCTCCTGTTGCAATAGCAGCTGCACGTCCGTGTATAGTGTGGAAGCCATACGTATTTACATAGTAAGGCAGACGGGAAGAGCAACCGATACCCGAAATTACGGCAATATCATGCGGAGCTGTTCCCAATTCGGCCATAGCCTTATGCAGTGAATTCAGGAAAGCGTGGTCACCGCATCCCGGACACCAGCGGGGCTGGCCTGATTTATAATCTTGTACGGTATATACTTTATCGCTCATCTCTTATTCCTCCAATAATTTAGTAAATGCATCTATCAATTCTCTCGTAACGAAAGGCTGTCCTTTCACTTGGTTGAACTGGCTGATGTTCAGTCCAGGCACTTTCATGCGCAGGTAACCTGCAAATTGTCCCAAGTTCTGTTCAGCTACCACGATCTTTTTATATTTACGTAATACGTCAGCCGTGTTCTTCGGTAGCGGGTTGATGTATTGGAAGTGGGCGAAAGCCACTTTCTTTCCATGTTCGCGCATATAGTCCATAGCCAGACGGAGATGGCCGTAAGTACCACCCCAGCCTACAATCAGCAAATCTGCATCTTTGTCGCCCAATACTTCGAGCTCGGGGATGTAGTCTGCAATTTTGTCCACTTTGGCTTGACGAAGGTGAACCATTTTATTGTGATTTTCCGGTTCGGTAGAGATTGCACCTGTTTCGTTACTCTTTTCAAGACCACCGATACGATGCATGAAGCCCTCTGTTCCCGGGATAGCCCAATAGCGTACACCAGTTTCTTCGTTACGTTGGTACGGGGTCCAGTTTCCTGCCATATCAGGAGTTACATACGGTGGATTGATAGCAGGATATTCATCCAAGTTAGGAAGTTTCCAGGCTGCAGAGCCGTTAGCTACAAAAGCATCAGTCAACAGTACAACTGGAGTCATGTGTTCCAAAGCGATTTTAGCTGCCATATATGCAGCATCAAAACAGTTGGTCGGTGATGTTGCAGCAATGACGGGCATCGGGCTTTCACCGTTACGTCCGTAGAGAGCTTGCAGTAAGTCGGTCTGTTCTGATTTCGTAGGAAGACCGGTAGACGGTCCGCCACGCTGTACGTTGACGATCACTAGTGGAAGTTCGCCGATAACGGCAAGGTTCATTGCCTCACTTTTCAGGCAGACGCCCGGGCCGGAAGTCGTAGTTACTGCCAGGGCACCGGCAAAAGCTGCACCGACAGCAGATGCACAACCTGCGATTTCGTCTTCGCACTGTACGGTTTTTACGCCCAGTGATTTATGTTTGGCTAATTCGTGCAGAATGTCAGTGGCCGGAGTGATAGGATAAGAACCCAAGTAGAGTTCTAGACCAGCTTTCTCGGCTGCAGCTATCAAGCCGTATGACGTTGCCTTATTACCATTAATATCTGTATAAAGTCCTTTGGATTTCGGAGCTTTGCTTTCGATCTTATAAGTAGAGACAGAAGCGTGAGTGTTGGCTCCGTAGTTGAAACCGTCGTTCAATACCTTGATGTTGGCTTCTGCAATTTCGGGCTTTTTGGCGAATTTCTCGCGCAGCATTTTCTCGGCTGCTGCCAGGTTACGGTTGAACAACCAACAAACTAACCCCAGCGCGAACATATTTTTACAACGGAGAACGGATTTGTTGTCCAGTCCTGAATCCTTCAGGCTTTCTTTACACATGGAAGAAATAGGCACTTCAAGTACTTCTTGCTTAACACCCAATTCTTCGAAAGGATTGTCAGTCTTGAATTGTGCCTTTTCTAAATCTCTGGCTTCGAATGAGTCGGAGTCGGTGATGATAAGTCCTTGCGGTTTACAGAATTTGATTTGTGTTTTTAGTGCGGAAGGATTCATTGCTACCAATACGTGACAACGGTCTCCGGGAGTGTAAACTTGCCCGGCGCCGATGTGTACTTGAAAACCGGAAACCCCGGTTAACGAACCTTGCGGAGCGCGGATGTCTGCCGGGTAATCGGGGAATGTACAGATGTCATTTCCTACCGTAGCCGACATGTTCGAGAAGATGTTGCCGGCCAGCTGCATGCCATCGCCGGAGTCGCCGGAGAAACGTACTACGACTTCCTCCAATTCTTTAACCATCATTTCGTCTGCCATAATTTTTATTACTATATTTAATTTAAAAACTATTTTTACTTTCAATTTGTGAGCGCAAAGGTCGGAAAGTTAATCGAATTATCAAAATAAATCAGTCTTTATTGTCCTATTGACGCTGAATATTTGAAGTGTCTGGAAGGAACCTTTATTTTTATTCTTGTTAAATCAACAGAAACCGTTATCTTTGCAAGCAAATTTATAACGGCCTTGTAGTTCAACGGATAGAATAGAAGTTTCCTAAACTTTAGATAGGGGTTCGATTCCCCTCGAGGCTACTACAAAGAGGAATCTATAGGAAGTTGTGTTGTAGGCTTTCATGCTGTATCAAGTTTTAAGTTTTACAATAGCTTCTTTCAAGATTAACGTCTTATAGCTTATATTTGTTTTAATAATCAATAGAAAAAGCCTCTTCCGAACATCCGGAAGAGGCTTTTTCTATTTCTGGACTTTATTATTCTTCCGTAGCTGCCGGTACTACAACTTTTTTGTTCTTCATCATGTTGTATGCAATCGGAGATGCAATGAACAGTGAAGACAATGTACCGATAACAACACCGAGAATCATTGCGAATGCGAAGCTGCGGATTGAATCACCACCGAGGATGAAGATACACACTAACACGATCAATGTACTCAATGATGTATTGATAGTACGTGCAAGTGTAGTGTTCAAAGAGTCGTTGAACAACTGACGTTTGTCACGTTTCGGATACAGGCCGAAGAACTCGCGCACACGGTCGAAGATTACCACTTTATCATTAATAGAGTAACCGATAGCCGTCAGGATAGCACCGATAAATGTCTGGTCAATTTCCAGAGAGAACGGCAGGATGCCCCAGAACAGTGAGTAAGCACCGATAATCATAATGGTGTCACAACTCAAGGCCACAATAGAGCCGATACTGTAAGCAATGTTACGGAAACGGAGTAGGATGTACAGGCCGATAGCAAGCAATGCCAATACAACAGAGTAGATAGCACCTGTCTTAATATCGTCTGCGATACTCGGACCTACTTTCTGTGAACTTACGATACTACCACCGGTATGATTGTCACGATCGATGAAAGTTTCCAAAGAAATGTTTTGAGTCAGTACCGGTTTCAGAGTTTCATACAAGTATGATTCAATTTCTGAGTCCACGTTGTTACCTGCATCTTCGATGCGGTAGTTTGTGCTGATACGTACTGTTTTCTTATCTGTACCGATAGCGATAACACTTACGTTAGCATCACCGAACTTGCTGGCAATTAGCTCGCGTACTTGTTCCGGTTCAACCGGGTTTTCGAACTGTACCTTGAAGTTACGTCCACCGGTGAAGTCGATACTCTGACTCAAGCCACGGATTGCAAATGAGCTGATACAAACGATAATTACTGCACTGACGATAATAAGGGACTTCTTGTTCGTACCCATAAAATCGAAACGTGTATTGGTCATCAGGTTCTTTGAAATCTTAGTTGTAAATGTCAGCCCCAGCCACTTATCTTTACTCATGAAGTGTTCGTAAACCAGCCGAGTCATGAACACAGCTGTAAAGAAGGATACAAGGATACCGATAATCAATGTCGTAGCAAAACCACGAATCGGACCGGTACCGAAGTTGAATAGGATGATACCTGTAATGATAGATGTCAAGTTAGAGTCAAAGATAGCCGAGAATGCGTTGGAATAACCGTCAGCAAGTGCTTTCTTCACTCCCTTACCTGCGCGAAGTTCTTCTTTTGTACGTTCATAGATAAGTACGTTCGCATCCACTGCCATACCCAGTGACAACACCATACCGGCAATACCGGACATTGTCAGCGCAGCCTGGAAGGACGAAAGGATTCCCAGTGTAAAGAAGAAGTTGAGGATCAATGCCCCATTGGCAACCATACCCGGGATGATGCCATACATAGAGCACATATAAATCATCAACAGAATCAAAGCAACAACAAATGAGAAGATACCCGCATTGATAGATTCCTGACCCAGTGACGGACCTACGATATCTTCTTGTACGATGTGCGCAGGAGCTGGCATCTTACCTGATCTTAACACGTTTGCCAAGTCTTTTGCTTGTTCCGGAGTAAAGTGACCGGTAATCTGTGAGTTACCACCAGTGATTTCATTGTTTACGTTCGGTGCGGAGTAAACGTAACCGTCCAGCACGATAGCGATGCTCTTGCCGATATTCTGCTTGGTGAGCTGAGCCCAACGGCGTGCACCGTCAGTGTTCATGGACATACTTACGGCAGGTTTACCGTAATGGTCGTATTCGTCTTTGGCGCTAACCACTACATCACCTTCCAGAGGCGCCTTGCCGTTACGTTCTGTAGAACGGATGGCATAAAGTTCGAAAGTCTGAGCTTTCGGATCATATTCATAAGGAGATACTCCCCATTTCAGACGCAAGTCTTTCGGCATTTCGGCTTGAACTTCCGGCATGGAAAGGTATCTGTTGATTTCAGCTGTATCCTTGTAGTTGGCATAGGCTACAACAGGACCTTGTCCGCTGGGGTTGACTTGCAAGATTGCGAACAGCGGGTGTTCTTTCTTTATTTGTGCAAGGTCAGCGGGTTGTGTCTTGTTTTCACCCTTTAAAGCAGCGGCAAGACTGTCGGCTGTGCTGGTAGCTTGGGCTACGGCAGGAGCTTCGGTAGCTGCGCTGTCTGCCTCTTCTGCCGGAGTTTCGCTTGCAACGATGGCACGCAACTTGGTGTC
>OHRT01000451.1_pt1 | contig 14993 bp, 15 predicted proteins | sample 1578521 | NCBI WGS metagenome assembly OHRT01 (sample SAMEA3879537, study PRJEB24766) | human gut metagenome | biome: human-associated habitat; feature: feces | place: USA | collected 1985/1987
CCCGGCCCTTGGCCTTGCCCATGTTGCCCACCTGGGCGGCGGGGTTGGCTTTCAGCTTGTAGTGCTTCACCGCATGATTGAAAACGGCGCTCAACTGATTGTGCAGCGTTTTCAAGTAAACGGGGGAGTAGGGCTTGCCGTTCTTGTCCCGGTAGTTGAGCATTTCACTTTGCCACGCCATGACTTCTTTAGAACTAATCTCGCTCATTTTCCGCTTGCCGAAGTATGGCACCAGCTTCTTGTAGAGGATATGCTCTTTCGTCCCCCAGGTGTTCTCCTTGATACGGCCTTTCACGTCCGCAGCGTAGAGGGCCACGAAACTCTCAAAGGTCATGTCCAGGTCGGCGGTCTGCTGTTGCAGGAACGTCCGTTCCCACTCCAGCGCCTCCCGCTTGGTCTTGAAACCCCGTTTCATCTTCTTTTCCTTTTTCCCTGTCCAGTTCTCAAAGTAAAAGGACGCATACCATGTGCCTTTGGCCTTGTCTTTGTATGCTGGCATTTTGTTCCCTCCTTACTGATTTTTCCGCAGCCCATAGAACTTTTCCTCGAAGTAATTCCTGCTCACCCGTCCGGGGATGGTGAGGAAACCCTTCTGCTTCAGTTCCTCGTTCATCTCCCGCACCAGCTTGTAGGCGTAGGGTTTGGAGATACCCAGCACCCCAGCCACTTCCTCGGCCCGTACAAATAGTTCCTTGCTCACGTTTTCACCTCCTTGCTTCTGGTTCGCAAAATTGTTAATGCCCGCGTTCTTATTATACATTCGCATAGTTGTTAATGTCAAGAGTTTGTTTCGCAATTTTGTTAATTTTTCTCTTGCATATTTCGCTTATTTGCGCTATACTATGTTCAAAGGCGGTGGAACATATGACAGTAGGAGAAAAAATCAAGAAAATCCGAACTTTTCGAGGCATAACGCAAAAGGAATTGGGGCTGGCTGTCGGTTTTGAGGAAAAGGGAGCGGATAACCGTATTGCCCAGTACGAAACGAATTACCGTGTTCCGAAAAGGGAACTGCTGGACAAGATTGCCCAGGCGCTTCGGGTAGACTTCCAGAACTTCTACACGCTCCGTCCTGGCTGCGCCGAGGACTTCATGCGGACATTCTTCTGGCTGGACGAGGACAGCCCCGGCTCCATCCGCTTGTTTCAGCTTGTCCGCAATCCCGGCAAGACGGGGGCCTCCGATGATACCGCCGTCCGATACAACGACACGGACGACTGGCCCGCTCAACCTCCCGTGGGCATTTACTTCAACTATGGGCTGGTAGATGAGTTCATGCGGGAATGGCTCTTGCGCCAGCAGGAACTTCACGCTGGGGAAATCACCAGGGAAGAATACTTTGAATGGAAAATCAACTGGCCGTGTACCTGTGACGACAGCAAACGGTTTGACTACTATGTTCCTTGGAGAAAAGAAAAATAGGACAAGCAAAGCCGCCCTGCTGAATTTGTCGTTCAGCAGGGCGGCTTGCTTGCCCTTTGCAATCATTCTCTTGTGTGGCCGGGTTGAAACGAATAGTATCAATCCAGTATCACAAGGCAGATTAACAGGTCAAAAACCCTGTATTCATGCGGGTTTGAGCCGTTTTGACGGTCATTCCCACTCCACCGTCGCGGGGGGCTTGGAGGTGATATCGTAGACGATCCGGTTGATGTGCTTCACCTCGCCGACGATGCGGCCGGAAATCTTGTCCAGCAGATCATAGGGGATGCGGGACCAGGTGGCGGTCATGAAGTCCTGGGACTGCACCGCACGCAGGGCCAGGGTATAGTCATAGGTGCGCTCATCGCCCATAACGCCTACGCTGCGCAGGTCCGTCAGCACGGCAAAATACTGGCTGGTGGTGCGATCCAGACCCGCCAGAGCCATTTCCTCCCGGAAGATGGCATCGGCATCCCGAAGGATGGACAGCTTTTCCTCGGTGATCTCGCCGATGACGCGGATGGCCAGGCCGGGACCCGGGAAGGGCTGACGCCACACCAGCTGCTCCGGCAGGCCCAGCTCCAGGCCCAGCTGCCGCACCTCATCCTTGAACAGGCGGCGCAGAGGCTCCACGATGTCCTTGAAATCCACGCAGTCAGGCAGACCGCCCACGTTGTGGTGGCTCTTAATGACGGTGGACTCGCCGCCCAGGCCGGACTCCACCACATCGGGATAGATGGTGCCCTGGGCCAGGAAATCCACGGCGCCGATCTTCTTGGCTTCCTCCTCGAACACGCGGATGAACTCCTCACCGATGATCTTCCGCTTACGCTCGGGGTCCGTGACACCGGCCAGCTTGCTCAGGAAACGGGGACCGGCGTTGACCCGGCGGACGTCCACGTTGAACTGCTTGGTCATCACATGCTCCACCTGGTCGCCCTCGTCCTTGCGCAGCAGGCCGTGGTCCACAAAGATGCACGTCAGCTGACGGCCCACCGCCCGCTGCAGCAGCGCGGCGGCCACGGAGCTGTCCACGCCGCCGGACAGAGCCAGCAGCACCCGGCCATTGCCGATCTTCTCCCGGCACTGGGCCACAGCCTCCTCCAGATAGGACGCCATGGTCCACTCCGGCCGGAAGCCGCAGATCTTATACAGGAAGTTCTCCAGAATTTGGCGGCCATACTCGGTATGCACCACCTCCGGGTGGAACTGCACGCCGTAGAGCTTCTTTTCCAGACACTGGACCGCCGCGTGGCGGCAGCCCTCGGTGGAGGCGATGATCTCGAAGCCGGGGGCCAGGCGCTCCACCTCCACCCCGTGGCTCATCCAGTACACAGCCGTCTCCGGCACGCCGTCGAACAGGGGAGAGGCGGTATGGGTCAGCTCCGTCTTGCCGTACTCCCGGGTGTCCGCCTTGCAGCACTGACCGCCCAGCAGGTGCATCATCAGCTGCAGGCCGTAGCAGATGCCCAGCACCGGCACGCCCATAGACAGCATCTCCGGGTCGATCATGGGAGCGCCGGGGTCAAACACCGTGGCCGGGCCGCCGGTGAAGATGATGGCGTCCGGGGCAAAGGCTCGGACCTCGTCCATGGTCATGCGGAAGGATTTGATCTCGCAGTATACGCCGCATTCACGGACGCGGCGGGCCACCAGCAGGTTATACTGGCCGCCGAAATCCAGCACTAAAACCTTTTTCATACGGGATCATCCTCCCGGAAGGTGATGTGGTCGGGGGTCGCTTCCTCGATGACGGCCAGGGAGTGGATGGGATAGCCCTTCTCCCGCAGGGCGTCGCCGCCATGCTGGAAGCCCTTCTCCACGGCCACGCCAATGCCCACCAGCTCAGCCCCGGCGGCCTTGACGATGTCGATGAGGCCCTGCATGGCATAGCCCTTGGCCATGAAGTCGTCGATGATCAGCACCCGGTCCTTGGGACCCAGCCACTCCTGGGCCACGATGAGGGTCACTTTTTTCTTATAGGTATAGGAGAAGATCTCGCTCTGATACAGGCCGCCCTCGATATTGTCGCTCTTGGCCTTCTTGGCGAACACCATGGGAACGCCGTATTTCTGGGCACACACCGTGGCCAGAGGGATGCCGCTGGCCTCCGCCGTCAGCACCATGGTGATGTCCTTCACATCGAAATACTTGGCGAACTCATCGGCCAGCTGGCTCATAAGGGCGGTGTCCACCCGGTGATTCAGGAAACCGTCCACCTTGATGATGTTGCCGGGCAGGACCTTACCTTCCCGGCGGATGCGCTCCTTCAGCAGTTCCATAAATTCCTCCTATAAATCTCACATTGCTGTGAATAATGACTTTATTCTGCCCTATTCCCGGTACAAAAGCAAGGGGGCGAAAGGGCGAAGTTCCCGGCATTTCCGGGGCGAGTTTTGTCACTTATGACGGCGTTTAGCCCCGGCGCAGGCTCTCCCGGATAAAATCGCTGAAGCGCTGGGCCGCAGACGTCAGGGGCACGTCCCGCAGCACGCACAGGTCCACGCTGCGGGGCGGGATATCAAAGGACGTGCGCAGCTTCCGCAGGCGACCGCTTTCCAGCTCCCGGCGGACAAACTCCTCTGTGACGCCGGCCACGCCGAACCCGATGGCCGCCAGGTCCACCAACAGGCTCCGGGCGCCCAGCTCGATCTCCGGGTTCAGGTGCAGCCCGTTCTGCAGGAAGTATTTTTCCAGATACAGCCGGGAGGAGGCCTTCCGCTCCAGCAGAATCAGCGGGAACCGGGCGATCTCCTCCAGGGTGTATACATGGTCGAAGTCGCAGGGGTACTCCGCCCCGGCCACGAAAATGGAGTGGGTGGCCAGGCACGGGAAGGTCTCCAGAGACGCCCCCTCCTGGGGGGTGCTGGCAAAGGCGATGTCCACCTTGCCGGACTGCAGCAGGCCCAGAACTTTGTGGCTCCGGCCGGAGATGATCTGGATATGAATGGCCGGATACTGCCGGTGGAACCGGTCCAGATACGGCAGCAGGAACTGGCTGGTCACCGTGTCGCTGGCACCGATGGTCAGGTGGCCCATTTGCAGGTCCCGGCTCTGGGACAGCTTCTCCTCGCCGGTTTCCAGCAGGCCCATGGCGCTGCGGACGTATTCATACAGCATCCGCCCATCGGCGGTCAGGGTGACGCCCCGGGAGTTCCGGGCGAACAGCCGGGTCTGCAGCTCCGCCTCCAGCTGCTTGATGGACTGACTGACGGCGGACTGGGATATAAACAGAGTCTGGGCGGCGGCGGTGATGTTTCCGGCCTCCGCTACCTCCTTGAACACACGATAAAGCTCCAGCTTCACGGACATGACAGCACCTCATTAAGAAAAATAATGCGTACAGTTTGTATCATCTGCTGTAATTATATCAAATATTCCCGGGAATGCAACCCCTATCTTTCCTTCCCCGAAGGATTCGGCATTTTTTCCGATTTCCCTTGCTTTTTCCCGGCGGCTTCTGTATAATCATGACTGGCTTTTGCTGCAAGAGTAGAAGCGGCGCGTTAAGTGCCGGTCGGATGGGAGGTTGCCGCCGGACGAAGGAGACCTGTCTCCGCGGTGCCGTCTTCGCATCCGCTTTGGCAGCCGGCCCGGGGGTTCGCGCCCTGACAAGTGCATACTCCCCAACCTCCTCCCAATTTTTACCCGAATTAGGAGGTAATTTTTATGTCTGAACGTCACACCCATGCATCTGCCCACGGCAGACCCAAGTGGCCCGTGCGGGCCATGGTCACCTGCGCCCTGCTGACCGCCGTCAGCGTGGTGCTGGCCCGGTTCCTGATCCCTACCCCCAACGAGGTGACCCGCTTCTCCCTGGAGGCGGTGCCCATCTTCCTGGCCGGGATGCTGTTCGGGCCGCTGCCCGGGGCCCTGACAGGCTTCGCAGCCGATTTCATCGGCTGCCTGTTCTCCCCCTATGGCTACAACCCGATTTTCTGCGTGCCCCCGATCCTGTATGGCCTGTGCGCCGGTTTTTTCCGGCCCTGGCTGACACGCAGATGCAGCCCCCTGCGTCTGGCGGCGGCGTTTTTGCCGGCGGTGGTTCTGGGGTCCATCCTGTACCAGAGCTTCGCTTTGGCCATGATCTATGGCGGCGGCGCAAAAGCCGCGTACTTTCTCACCCGGCTGGCGGCCCGCAGCGTGCAGTTCGCCATCACCGGCGTGCTGGACGTGCTGGTGGTGTGGCTTCTGCAGCGCTCCGGCGCTCTGCGGGCCGTGGGCCTGCCGCCGGTGCAGTCGAAAGGAAATGATATACAATGAACATTGACGAAACCCTGTCTTATATCCACGCCGTCTGCTGGCGCAGCAGCATCCCGGGGCTGGAGCGCATCCGGGCGCTGCTGGCGCTGATGGGGGACCCCCAGAAGGACATGAAGTTCATCCACGTCACCGGCACCAACGGCAAGGGCTCCACCTGTGCCATAATGGCCAGCATCCTCCGGGCGGCGGGCTATCGCACGGGCCTGTACACCTCGCCCTTCCTGATCCGGTTCAACGAGCGCATGCAGGTGGACGGCCGGCAGATCACCGACGACGAGCTGTGCGAAATCACGGCCCAGGTCCGCCCTCTGGCGGACTCCCTGGACCCTCACCCCACGGAGTTTGAGATGGTCACGGCCATCGCCTTCGCCTATTTCGCCCGGCACAACTGCGATATCGTGGTGTGCGAGGTGGGCATGGGCGGCGAATTTGACGCCACCAACGTGATCCCCGCCCCGGAGGCCGCCGTGTTCTGCAACATCGGTCTGGATCACACCCAGTATCTGGGGGACACCATTGAAAAAATCGCCGCCACCAAGGCCGGGATCATCAAGCCCGGCTGTGACGCGGTGCTGTACCGCCAGACGGCCTCTGCGGAGGAGATCATCCGCCAGCGGTGCGAGCGTCTGGGTGTTCCCCTGCACCTGGCGGATTTCGACGGCATCCGTCTGGAAAGCGCCGGGTTGGAGGGCCAGGTTTTCGATTGGGAGGAGCTTACCGGCCTGCGCCTGCCGCTGCTGGGACGGCACCAGCTGTGCAACGCCGCCGTGGCCCTGACGGCCATCCGGGTGCTTCAGGCCCGGGGCTGGGCCATTACCGACTCCCATATCCGCCGGGGGCTGGCCTCCACCGACTGGCCCGGCCGGTTCCAGATCATCGGCCATGATCCCCTGTTCATCATCGACGGCGGCCACAATCCCCAGTGCATCCAGGCCCTGGAGCAGAACATCCGGGACTATCTGCCCGGGCGGCCCCTGACGGTGCTGACCGGGGTCATGCAGGACAAGGACTACCACTGCATGTACCGGGGCGTGGCGCCCTACGCCAACTCCTTCATCACGGTGACGCCGGATAACCCCCGGTCCCTGCCTGCCGGTGAGCTGGCGGCCTATATCCGGGAGCTGGGCTGTTCTGCCACGGCCTGCGGCACCATCCGGGAGGGGGTGGCCCTGGCCCTGGAGCAGGCAGGGCCTGACGGCACGGTGCTGTGCTACGGGTCCTTGTACCTCATCGGAGACGTGGAGCTTCAGCTGCGGGAGCTGAGAAAATAAAGGAAATGAGCGTGCATCCGCCCTCTTTACCCGGATGCACGCTCACTTCATAGGCACGGGAGGTAAGACCCTCTCCACTCATGATTATATTTGATTTTCATATTTTCGTCAAGTGCAAAATTCGAATAATTGTAAGCTTTCTGTTGATAAATATTCTGGAGGCTGTCGGAAAAACCGGAAATCTTCCGCCATCGGAAAGGAAGATACTTACGAAAGAAACCCATCAGGGGTGTCTTTCGTTTGCAATCGCAGGTTTTTCAGAACTTTTCAGTTCTGAAAAACCGCACGCAGCTTGTCAAAAAGACTTTTTTGACAAGCTGGTTATTGACGCAGCACCCCCGGTGGACGTATAATCATCCTGACGAAAGGAGGCCCGGCACATGACCCAGTGCGAAGCCTGCTGCTTTTATAACTACGACGAGGAATACGACGAATACATCTGCGACGTGGACCTGGACGAGGACGAGATGGTGCGGTTCCTGTCCGGACGGGGGGACTGCCCCTACTGGCGGCCCGGCGACGAATACCGCACCGCCCGGCGTCAATAGGCGGAAATATAGGTGGATTTTTCCACCGCCCTGTGATACAATGGCCCTGCCGCACACGCGGCGCAAAGGGAGAGTGAGAAAGTGGATAAGCTATGCGACCTGCTGGACATCCGGCCCGGCGTCACCGCCCTGATCGGCGGCGGCGGCAAGACCACCCTGATGTATCACCTGGCCCGGGAGCTGCGGGAACGGGGCACCGTGGCGGTGACCACCACCACCAAGATCTGGCCCCCCACCGGCATCGCCATGGCCCAGGACCCGGATACCGCCCGGGAAATTCTGGCCCGGGAGGGCCTGGTGTGTCTGGGGGTTCCGTCGACCCAGGGCAAGCTGGTGTCCCCGGGCTTTGAGGGCTGGGACGCCCTGGCGGACTATACCCTGGTGGAGGCGGACGGCTCCGCCGGAAAGCCCTTCAAGGGCCACGAAAAGCACGAGCCGGTGCTGCCGCCCCGGCGCAACACCACCATTCTGGTGCTGGGAGCCGACGGCTTCGGCCGTCCCATCAGCGTGGCGGCCCATCGTCCGGCCCTGTATGCCCGGCTGGCCGGTGTGCCGGAAAATCGGCCCGTGACCCCGGCCATCGCGGCCCGGGTGGCCGCCCGGGAGGGATTTCATGACCAGGTTTTCGTGAACCAGGTGGACCAGGAGGAGGAGCGTCCCCTGGCCCGGCAGCTGGCGGAGCGGCTGGACTGCCCGGTGGCTGCCGGTTCCCTGCGGTCCGGCTGCTGGGAAAAGATCAAATAACAGGAGGATTCAACTATGGAACGTACCTATGCGGAATATGCCGCCCACCAGGCGGTGGAGCTGCTGGCCATCGACAGCCCCACGGGCTTCACCCGGCAGGCGGCGGAGTGGGTGCTGAACGCCTTCCGGTCCCTGGGCTATGAGGCCCGGACCACCGTCAAGGGCGGCGTTCTCATCGACCTGGGCGGCAGCGACGAGAATGACGGCCTGCTGCTGGAGGCCCATGCCGACACCCTGGGCGGCATGGTGGCGGAGATCAAGGGAAATGGCCGCCTGCAGCTGACGGCTCTGGGCGGTATGCGTCCGGAAAACGGCGAGGCGGAGAACGTCCGGGTCTACACCCGCGGCGGCCGGGTCATCGAGGGCACCTTCCAGCTGTGCAACGCCTCCGTCCACGTCAACGGCGAATATGCCGACGCCAAGCGCAGCTATGACACCTGCGAGGTGGTGCTGGACGAGGACGTGAAGTCCGCCGATGATACCCGCGCTCTGGGTGTGGAGGTGGGCGACATCGTCTGCTTCGAACCCCGGACCCGGATCACCGGCTCCGGCTATATCAAGAGCCGCTTCCTGGACGACAAGCTGTCCGTGGGCATTCTGCTGGGCCTGGCCAAGTTCATGAAGGACAAGGACCTCACCCCCCGCCGCCGGGTATACGCCCATGTGACGGTGTACGAGGAGGTGGGCCACGGCGGAGCCGCCAGCGTGCCCCAGGGCGTCACCGAGGCCATCAGCGTGGACATGGGCTGCGTAGGCGACGGTCTGCGCTGCACCGAGCGGCAGGTGTCCATCTGCGCCAAGGACTCCGGCGGCCCCTACAGCTATGAGGTAGTGGGCAGGCTCATGGACGCCGCCCGGCGGGAAAAGGCCGACTACGCCGTGGATGTGTACCCCCACTACGGCTCTGATGTGGAGGCCACCCTGTCTGCCGGAAACGACCTGCGCCACGGGCTTATCGGTGCCGGCGTCTACGCCAGCCACGGCTATGAGCGCAGCCATATCGACGGCGTGTGGAACACCCTGAAGGTGCTCAAGGGATATCTTGAAATTTAAAAACTGCCCCTTATGTTAGACAGCCCCTGCGGGAAAATCCCGCAGGGGCTTGTTCGATTTGGGATGCTTTACCGGCCGGCAGACTCCTCAGCGATCTTTCTGGCGACTTCCTCGTCAGTCAGATAGGCGCTGGGGGCGGGGGCCACGCCGCGGCCCCACTCGATCCAGTTGACCACAAAGAAGGAGATGGTGCTCACCAGGCATCCGGCCACCACCGGCATCAGTAACATCCAGGTGCCGCCGCCGCCTACGATCTGCCACACCACAAAGGCGATGGTGCCGCAGATGATGGAGATGATACCGGAGTTCTTGGTGGCCTTGGGCACTGCCAGGCCCAGGCCATATGCGGCGAAGGGACCGGCGCAGCGAATGCCGAAGGCGAATGTGTTCATGGCCACGATAGACACGCCGAACAGAGAGATCAGCATGGCCACAACGGCGGACAGCACGTTGCAGGCCCGGGTATAGAAGATGGTCTGCTTGTCCGTCAGCTGCTTCTTGCCGCCCAGACCGGTGTACAGGTCGTTGATGATCATGGTGGACATGCACAGCAGGTTGGAATCAGCGGAGGACATGGTGGCGCAGATGATGGCGGCGGAGATCAGGCCCGTCACCACACCGGGGGCATAATGACCGGTGACGATCATCATGGCGTTGCTGCCGTTCTCGGCCAGGCCGGGTAGCTGATCCTGCAGAGCGAAGGCAGCCAGGCCCAGCAGCGTGGGGAAGATGGACATGGCGGCCATGAGGATAGCGGAGACAAACGCGGCGTTCTTAGCGGTCTTTTCGTCCTTGGCGGTCTCAAAGCGGGAGACCATCTCGGGACCGGCCAGGAAGGTGCAGAAGTAGTTGAAGATGTAGCCGATGATGGAGGCCCAGCCGATCTGGGTCAGGTTCAGCTTCTCACCGGGCAGAGCCGCAGAGATGGCGCTCCAGCCGCCGGCATGGTTCAGCACGATAGGAGTGGCGATGGCCAGGCCCACCAGGATGATGCCGAACTGCACCAGGTCGGAGATCTGGTCGGCGATCATGCCGCCCATGGTGGTGTACAGAATGATGACGATACCCGCGAAGATCAGGCACACATTCAGGGGAATGGAGGGGATCAGGGCGTTGATGACGCCGCCGGAGGCGGCGATCTGGGAGGAGGTCAGGCAGAACAGCGACAGCACGGACAGGATAGCCGTGAAGTTGCTGGAGAACTTGCCGAACCGGCGGCCCACCACCTCGGGGATGGTCACGGCCATGGTCTTGCGGATCTTGGGAGCGAAGTAGGCCAGGGGGATCATGGCAATGGAAGCCGCCAGAACGTACCACACGGCGCTGAGGCCCCAGTCGCCGAAGGCCTTCTGGGCCAGGCCCGTGGTGCAGCCGCCGCCGATGTTGTTGGCGGACAGGGAGAACGCCACCATGAACAGGCCCATGCGGCGTCCGGCCACCATGTAGTCCTTGGCGTTCTTGATCTGGACCTTGCTGACCACGGCGCCCACGGTCAGCATGCCCACCAGATATGCGACAACGATAATCAGGGGCAGAATTTGAATTTCCATATGCTTTTCTCCTTCTTTTTTTCCGGATTCCTGCCGGGTACTTCACTACTTTACTCGCAAATATTGTACCATGCAACAAAAATTTGATCAATTTGTTAGCTTTCTGTGAATTCAACAAAACATACCGTTTATAATCGTCTATAATGCATAAAAACGCAGAATTGCGCTAAATTATGTCATTATCGACAAACATCCCTGTCATTTGCTGGAATTATACCGGCATGATGCACTCCTCCGCCGGGCGAAAAAATCCCCCGGTTCAATGTGAACCGGGGGACAGGCCTTACTTCTCCTTATAATACAGACGGCAGTGGCAGTACCCCTCAAAGTCGGGGTCTGCGATCTGGTCTTTGAATTCCTTGCACATGCAGCGGTTTTCCTCCGTCCGGGCCAGGCGGCACGGGCAGTACCCGCCGGTGCGCTTTAACCCCTCCCGGATGGCGTCCACCACCTGCCGGTCCTCGTTGAGCCGAACCTTCATGGCGCGCCTCCTTTCTGATTTGTACACTCACTATAACATGTACAGGCCCCGTCCGCAATATACAAATGCAACACTTTGTCCCGGGCTGATTTTCATGTGCCGAAATTTATTGCATTTATACGAAACAATTTTCGTCACAATCTTGGCAATGGAGTGGGAAACGTTCCCGGTTTTCCGCCGTTTCCGAAGATTTCAAAATTTCAGGCCGCCCTATGGTTCCGTGAATTTTTCTGCAATGTTTTCTCATCAATTATGAAAATTTCTCATCGGATAGACAACTTTTCTGAAACAATTGACTTTTGAAATCAATTGTGGCATTCTGTAGCTGTAACCAATATCAGTCCGTCTGCGGCGCACAGCCAAACGCCGTAAGCGGACGGAAGGAGTGGAACTGTTTTGAGCAGACTTGACATCAAAACCCCCAGCAGGGCTCAGACCGTGGTAGAGGGTCTTTACCGCGATGTGGAGCGCCGGATCGCCGCCAGCCCTCCGGGCCTGTGCCCGGTGGAAATGTCTCTGTCGTTTCTGCAGCTGTGCCACGCCCAGACCTGCGGCAAGTGCGTTCCCTGCCGCATCGGCCTGGGCCAACTGGCCAAGCTCATTTCCCAGGTGCTGGACGGCACCGCCAATATGGACACCGTCCGCATCATCGAGAAAACCGCCCGCAGCATCGTGGACACCGCCGACTGCGCCATCGGCCGGGACGCCGCCCGCCTGGTGGTGGATGGCCTGGAGGGTTTCCGGGAAGACTATGAGGAGCACGTGCAGCACCACCGGTGCCTGGCAAGCCTCCAGAATCCCGTGCCCTGCGTTGCCCTGTGTCCGGCGGGGGTGGATATCCCGGGCTACATGGCCCTGGTGGGGGCCGGGCGCTACGCCGACGCCGTGCGCCTGATCCGCAAGGACAACCCCATGCCCACCGCCTGCGCCTACATCTGTGAGCATCCCTGCGAGGCCCGCTGCCGCCGGAATATGATCGACGATCCCATCAACATCCGGGGCCTGAAGCGGTACGCCGTGGACCACGCAGGCGTGGTGCCCAATCCCCCCTGCGCCCCGGCCACCGGCAAGACCGTGGCCATCGTGGGCGGCGGCCCCAGCGGCCTCAGCTGCGCCTATTACCTGGCCCTGATGGGCCACAAGGTCACCATTTTCGAGGAGTGCAGCAAGCTGGGCGGCATGCTGCGCTACGGCATCCCCGCGTATCGCTTTCCGCGCGAGCGCTTGGACGAGGATATCCGCGGCATCCTGAACGCGGGCACCATCACGGCGCGGTGCGGCGAGCGCATCGGCGCGCACGAGATGGCCGAGATCGCCGACACGTACCATGCGGTGTACGTTTCCATCGGCGCGCAGACGGGCAAGTCGCTGCGCATCGACGGCGTGGATGCCGAAGGCGTCGAGCGCGTCGTCGTAGCCAAACCTGGTCTTAAGATGGCTGATGGCCAGGTAGCAGACAGGCGATACGATCAGGCCCATAACCAGCGCTGCCCACGGCTCGACAAAGCCCGCGCCCGGCGTGACCACCACAAGGCCCGCAACCAGACCGGTGCTGGCACCCACCAGCGTGGGGCGACCGGTGTACACGCGCTCGGCGGCAAGCCACGAGACCATGCCCGCCGCGCTGGCCGTCACGGTGTTGAGGATGGCGAGCGCCGCCACGGCGTCGGCCTTAAACTCGCTGCCGCCGTTAAAGCCAAACCAGCCAAACCAAAGCAGGCCGGCGCCCAGCGCCACAAACGGCACGTTATGCGGACGGTAGCTCACCATGCCAAAGCCGCGACGACGGCCGAGCATTAAGCAGAGAATCAGGCCCGTAAGACCGGACGAAATGTGCACTACGTCGCCGCCGGCAAAGTCGAGCGCGCCGATGATATCGCCGATAAAGGAGCCCTCGCCGCCCCAAACCATGTGGGCAAGCGGCGCATAGACCACGAGCAGCCAAATGCCCAGGAAGGCCATCATGGCACCAAACTTAACGCGGCCGGCCAGGCTGCCCGTGACGATAGCAGCCGTGATCATGGCAAATGCCATCTGGAAGGCGATGTTGATGATTTGAGGGTAGACGGCACCGTCCGCAGCATCGCCCTCGGCCGCCTGCAGCACCTGGTTGAGTACCGGCAGGCACAGCAGCTGGTCAAGGCCTCCATAGAAAAACGCCAGACCCGGTGTCATTAAAAACACGAGCATGGTGCAGACGAGCATAAACGTTGTCGATCCCGTATCGTACATTCGCTCTCCCTTGGTCGCATGAACGTTGTCGGCGCCCATAATGCGGCCGAGGGGCAACTGGTGTAGACCAGATACGGCGTTGTTAAACGCGGCGTTGTCGAATGGAAACGGTGCCGCAATCTTGGAAACGGCGCGGCAACGGACGCGAAACGGACGGGAAATACGCGAGCAAGGAAGCCGTGAGCGCGCCCGTCCCGGCTAGCGGCGGAACAGCTCGTGGGCGCGGTCGCGGAGATTAGTTGCTCGAATGACACCTTCGTAGCGATTGATGCGCAGGCGCGGGAAGGCGTTAAAGAAGCGTAGGTCGCGGCGGCTGAGTGACACGCTCGGCACCGGACGGCTTATGCCCTTGCCGGCAAGGCGACGACTGAGCGACGGACGCGGCATGCTCGGTGCGGCATCGGCCACGCGGCGGGCGGCAAGCGCCAGGCCGCGAGCACCATCCGAGATAAACGTCGGCATCGAAGCCTTCTCGCGCAGGGCATCGAGCGCCGCGTCGCCCAGCTCGACCAGCCACGCGTTAACGGCACGGCCGCGGATGTGCGTCTGCGCCACCGAGTCGATCGCCGAATCGGGAATACGTTCGAGCATGGAGTCGGACGCATCGGCAAGCGACTCATTGATGCGGTCGGCAAGGTCGGCCCGGACGCGCTCCAGCTGATCGGACAGACGCCGCCAGCTCGCCAACGAGCACAACGCGTCGACCATCATCGCGACCGCGACGATAAAGGCGGACAGCCGCACAATCAGCACCGGCAGATGGCCAAGCAGCCCCAGCAATGCCGGCTCCACTAAACGGCAAATACACAACGCACCCAAGCCAAACGCGCAGGCCCAGTACAGGCAAATGCGTCCGTGCAAGTTAAACGGCAGGTGCGAGTAATCCCAAAAGCGAGCGCCCGTTGTTTTTTCCAACAGTACGCCTACGCTGTACTCAATCACGCTGCATACGAGCGCTGCAGCGACAAACTGGCTTGAGGCATCCGGAATCCCGCGCAACAGCAGCCAGCAGGCAATGCCGCCCACACCATAGATAGGACAACACGGCCCCAGCAAAAAGCCGCTGTTGGCAAATCGTCCGTGATTGAGCATGGCGCAGACCGTCGACTCCCACGCCCAGCCGCAAAACCCGTAAAAGGCAAACGAGAGCACCAGTGCCGAAAGCGGGCAGACGGCAAGCGTCGCGCCGCCAAACGCCATATCAATCGCGGTCCCCACCGTCTACCCTCTCCTCTTTTCGCTCGATTCGCCACTCACGTCATCGTCCGCCTCGTCCTTGCGCCGCAGACGACCGGCGACCGTCTCGCGCAGAGCGCACCATTTATCTGCCAGGCATACAATCCAAGCCTCACGACACGTCGGCGGCACTGGCACCAGCGGAAACATATGCCGCACGATAATATTCCGTTCGCGCGGCGTCAGCTCAAAA
>OHRT01000477.1_pt1 | contig 14395 bp, 10 predicted proteins | sample 1578521 | NCBI WGS metagenome assembly OHRT01 (sample SAMEA3879537, study PRJEB24766) | human gut metagenome | biome: human-associated habitat; feature: feces | place: USA | collected 1985/1987
TGGGGGTCAGCAGGGAGGTGTGCACCAGCAGGGCCCGGGGCTCCGTGGATACCAGGGCCAGCTCCCGGTCCTCCGGCAGAGGCAGGATGCACACCAGGGGGCTCTTGTCGGAATAAGCGCCGGTGAGCTTCCGGCGGTTGGACACCGTGGCATAGGCGGACAGCTCCACCCGGGCGGCCTTGCCGTTTTCATAGAAGAACAGCAGACAGCCGCTGTAGTCCCCGGGCAGCACCATGAAGATGACCCGCTCGCCCTCGTCCATGGCCAGACGGCCCGGCAGATAGTCGCCCAGGGCGCTGGCCTTGCCGTCGCCGAACTCCGACACCCGGGTCTTGTACACCTGGCACCTGTCGGTGAAGAACATGACCTCGGCGTTGTTGGTGGTTTCCATCTGCTGGAGGAGGCTGTCGCCCTCCTTGAACTTCTGCTCCCCGCTCATGCGCAGGGACTTGGGGGTGATCTTCTTGAAGTACCCCTCCCGGGACAGGAACACCGTCACCGGGTAGTCCTCGGGCTGGCTGTCCTCCACATATTCCTCCACCTCGTGGCCGTATACGATCTCCGTGCGCCGGGGCACGGCGTATTTCTTCCGGACCTGCTCCAGCTCGTCCACGATGATCTTCCGGATCCGGGCGGGCTTGGCCAACGTGTCCTCCAGGTCGGTGATCTCCCTTTGCAGGTCCTCGGTTTCCCGGACCCGCTTGAGGATGTACTCCTTATTGATGTTGCGCAGCTTGATCTCCGCCACATACTCCGCCTGGACCTGGTCGATGCCGAAGCCGATCATCAGGTTGGGGATCACCTCGGCCTCCTCCTCGGTTTCCCGGATGATGGCGATGGCCTTGTCGATGTCCAGCAGGATGCGCTTCAGGCCCAGCAGCAGGTGCAGCTTGTCCTTTTTGCGGCTGAGCACGAAATACACCCGCCGCCGCACGCACTCCGTGCGCCAGGCGGTCCACTCGCCCAGGATCTCTCCCACCCCCATGACCCGGGGCATCCCGGCGATGAGGATGTTGAAATTGCAGCTGACCGTGTCCTGCAGGGGGGTCAGCCGGAACAGCTTGGTCATCAGCTTCTCCGGGTCCACATTGCGCTTCAGGTCGATGGCCAGCTTCAGGCCGGACAGGTCCGTCTCGTCCCGCATGTCGCTGATCTCGCTGATTTTCCCGGCCTTAATGAGCTCCGCCACCTTGTCCAGAATGGCCTCGATGGAGGTGGAGTAGGGAATTTCGTAAATTTCGATGAGGTTTGCCTGCTTGTCATAGCGCCAGCGGGAGCGGACCTTCACGCCGCCCCGGCCGGTGCGGTACAGCTCCCGCAGCTCCGCCGGGTCGCAGATGATCTGGCCCCCGGTGGGGAAATCCGGGGCCAGCAGGGTGGAGGCGATGTCGTGGTCCGGATTTTTCAGCAGGGCCACGGTGGTGTCGCACACCTCCCCCAGGTTGAAGCCGCAGATCTGGGAGGCCATGCCCACGGCGATGCCCTGGTTGGCGGACACCAGCACGTTGGGGAAGGTGGTGGGCAGCAGAGACGGCTCCTTCATGGAGTTGTCGTAGTTGTCCACAAAGTCCACGGCGTCGCAGTCCAGGTCCCGGAACAGCTCCGCGCAGATGGGGGCCAGCTTTGCCTCGGTGTACCGGCTGGCGGCATAGGCCATGTCCCGGGAGTACACCTTGCCGAAGTTGCCCTTGCTGTCCACGAAGGGGTGCAGCAGGGACTCGTTGCCCTTGGCCAGGCGCACCATGGTCTCATAGATGGCCTGGTCGCCGTGGGGGTTCAGGCGCATGGTCTGGCCCACGATGTTGGCGGATTTGGTGCGTCCGCCGGTAAGCAGGCCCATTTTATACATGGTATACAGCAGCTTCCGATGGGAGGGCTTGAAGCCGTCGATCTCCGGAATGGCCCGGGAGACGATGACGCTCATGGCATAGGGCATATAGTTCTCGTCCAGCGTCCGGGTGATGGGCTGCTCCACCACCGTGCCCCGCAGGCCCATCACATTGGGGTCCGCCGGCCGGTGGACGGTTTTCGGTTCTGTTTTCTTTTTTGCCATGGGGCAAATTCCTTTCGTTCAAGCGGTCATTTGGCAAATTCAGCTCACGTCGATCATATCCAGGTACAGGTGGCCGTTTTCGGCGATATAGTCCTTCCGCCCGGCCAGGTTGTCCCCCAGCAGCAGGTCGAACACCCGGGCAGTCTCCTCCGCCTCGTCGGGCAGCACACGCACCAGCCGCCGGGTCTCCGGATTCATGGTGGTCAGCCACATCATCTCCGGGTCGTTTTCGCCCAGTCCCTTGGACCGCTGGACGGTGAACTTCTTCCCCTCCAGCTGGCGGACGATGTCGGCCTTCTCCTTTTCGGAGTAGGCAAACCAGGTCTTGTCGGCGTTTTTCTCCCGATAGGTGATCTCAAACAGCGGGGTCTCGGCGATATACACATAGCCCTCCCGGATCAGGGTGGGGCACAGCCGGTACAGCATGGTCAGGATCAGGGTCCGGATCTGGAACCCGTCCACGTCGCCATCGGTGCAGATGACCACCTTGCTCCACCGGAGGTTGTTCAGGTCAAACTGGCTCAGCTCCTTGGCGGCCTTGCCCTGAACCTCCACGCCGCAGCCCAGCACCTTCATCAGGTCCGTGATCACGTCGCTTTTGAAGATCCGGGGATAGTCGGCCTTCAGACAGTTGAGGATCTTGCCCCGGACGGGCATCAGCCCCTGGAACTCCGCGTCCCGGGACTGCTTGCAGGCGCCCAGAGCGGAGTCGCCCTCCACGATATAGATCTCCCGCCGGTCCACCTCCTTGGTGCGGCAGTCCACAAACTTCTGCACCCGGTTGGCGATGTCGATCTTCTCCGACAGCTTCTTCTTGGCGCCCAGGCGGGTGCGCTCCGCCGTCTCCCGGCTGCGCTTGTTGATCAGCACCTGGGCGGCCATGCGCTCGGCGTCGTCGTGGTTCTCGATGAAAAATACCTGCAGCTGCTGGCGCAGGAACTCGGACATGGCGTCCTGGATGAACTTGTTGGTGATGGCCTTTTTGGTCTGGTTTTCATAGCTGGTCTGGGTGGAGAAGTTGCTGCTCACCAGCAGCAGGCACTCCTGCACGTCGGGGAAGGTGATCTTGCTTTCGCCCTTGGTGTATTTGTTGTTCTCCCGCAGATATTTGTCCAGCGCCGCCACAAAGGCCAGGCGGGTGGCCTTGTCGGGGCTGCCGCCGTGCTCCAGGAAGCTGGAGTTGTGATAGTGCTCCATCAGGTGCACCCGGTTGGAAAAGCACCAGGCGATGTTCAGCTTCACCTTGTACTCGGGCTTGTCCGCCCGGTCCCGGCCCTGGCGCTCCGCCTCCCAGCACACGGGCCGGGTGATGGGGTCGTCCCCGGCCAGCTCGGCCAGATAGTCCCGGATGCCGTTTTCATACAGGAAGTCCTGGGTCTCGAACCTCCCGGGGGACACCTCGCTGCGCAGCCGGAAGGTCACCCCGGCGTTGACCACCGCCTGCCGCTTCATCACGTCCTGGTAATAGTCCAGGGGGATGTCGATGTCGGTGAACACCTCCAGGTCCGGCAGCCAGCGGATGGTGGTGCCGGTTTTCTTCCGGGCCAGGGGGGTGACCTCCATCTGGCCCACGATCTCGCCCCGCTGGAAGTGGAGCTTATACTCATTGCCGTCCCGGCAGACGGTAACGTCCATATAGCGGCTGGCGTACTGGGTGGCGCAGGAGCCCAGACCGTTCAGGCCCAGGGAGAACTCATAGTTTTCCCCGGTGGGGTCGTACTTGCCTCCGGCGTACATCTCGCAGAACACCAGCTCCCAGTTGTACCGCCCCTCCTTTTCGTTCCAGTCCACGGGACAGCCCCGGCCCTGGTCCTCCACCTGGATGGACCGGTCCTGGAACCGGGTGACGGTGATCACCCGGCCGAAGCCCGCCCGGGCCTCGTCGATGGCGTTGGAGAGAATCTCGAACACCGCGTGCTCGCAGCCCTCCAGCCCGTCGGAGCCGAAAATGACGCCGGGCCGTTTCCGGACCCGGTCCGCTCCCTTCAGGCTGGAAATGCTGTCGTTGTCGTATGCTTTTTTCTTGGCCATATCCTTCCTCCGGCGGCCGAAGCCGCTAACTCTCCAATATACAAATCCTATTTTAACGCAAAAATTTCCGTCTGGCAAGAGCCGGACGGGGATAGGGAAAAAATGTTTTTCCGGGGCAAAAAGTTGCAGGCGGCGGGGCCGCCATAACAAACCGGCAACCGGCGGGATAGCATGCGCCGCAAGGGTTTTCCACATTTTCCACCGGGTTTTCCACAGCATTATGTCAACAAGGAAAACCGCCAAAAATGCCGGAACCCAGCGGGAGGGGGCGCAAAGCACCGCCGGTCCGCGAAAAATGCAGACCGGCGGCACATGTCTCACAGCCAGCTCTGGTCGAAGCCGTAGGGCAGCAGCTCCCGCAGGCGGAAGCTCTTGGCCTGCCCCTGACCGTTGAGGCAGATGACCTCCATCTCCGGAGCGAATTCCATCATCACCTGGCGGCAGGAGCCGCAGGGCACGCAGTAGTCCTCACTTTTCCCGGCGATGACGATGCGCACAAAGTCCCGGTGCCCCTCGCTGACGGCCTTGAAGATGGCGGTGCGCTCGGCGCAGATGGTGCAGCCGTAGGCGGCGTTTTCAATGTTGCAGCCGGTGAAAACCGTTCCGTCGGCGCACTCCAGCGCCGCCCCCACCGGAAAGTGGGAATAGGGGATATAGGCCCGGTCCAGCATGGCCACGGCGGCCTGGCAAAGCTCGTCTCTTGTCACGAAGCAAGTCTCCTTCCGTGATGTTTCTGAAGAAAATTGTAGTATAAATTCCGCCTTTCGTCAAGTCCTATCCGCCGTAGGGGGCGATGGTGACGCCGGTGTAGTACCAGTGGAGGATCTCCTGCCAGGACTTCCCCTCCTGGGCCAGGCGGTTGGCCCCGTACTGGCTCATGCCCACCCCGTGGCCGAAGCCGGTGACGTGGAATGTGACCCTGTCCGCCGCGGCCTCCGCCGTGAAGCACGCCGACCGCAGGCCAAACAGGCTCCGGACCTGGGTGCCCTCCACCGTGACGCCGCCGATACAGATGCTCTCCACCCGGCCGGAGGCGTTTTCCACCCGGCCGGTGATCCAGGTTTCCGGCCCTCCGGCAAAGGACGCCTCCGGATAGGCCGCCAGGAAGGTCTGCTGAAACTCCGCCGCCGGGATTTCCTTGACGCTGTAGTAATTGGGTACGGTGTCCTCCCCCTCGGGGCTTTCCACGCTGTGCAGATACGGCAGGGTGGACACCCACACGTCTCCGGAGTTGGCGGTGACCCCGGCGGAGGAGGAGTGGAAGGCCGCTAAAATGGGCTGGCCGTTGTAGAGGATCACCTGGCCGTCGGTGTCCCGTACGGCCTGCTGGACCTTGGCCTCGTATTCGGCGGCGTGGTCCCCCCACTTTTCCGCCGCCGCCTGGGCGGAGGTGTAGGCATTGCAGCAGCGGTAATCCATGCACACGTCGGCGTCCGGGTGGGCGGCCTTCCGGCCGGAGGCCATGTGGTAATAGATAAAGGTCCGCTCCGCCACGGCCTGGGCGTCCAGGGCCTGCTGGTGGAAGGCGGCGGGCATCTCTCCCCGGACCACCCCGGGCAGATACTCCGCCATGGTCATCTCCACCACCTGCTCCCCGTCCCATACCCGCAGCAAAGTGTCCGCATCGGCGGCGGGTTGTCCCGCATTTTCGCCGGTCTGTCCCGGGCCAGCCCCCGGGACGGACCGGGACACGTCCGGCGCAGCTCCGCTGCTCAGCCATCCCCCGCCGAACAGCAGCACCGTCAGCAAAAGCCCCGCCGCCCAGTAACGCATGTCCATCCCTCCTGTGGCTTTTTGCTGAGTATATGCCCAGGACCCCGGCGGCAGAACAAAACCCCGGCGGGATTTTCCCGCCGGGGTGAAGGGGTCGGATGCTCAGCCGAAGCTGCGGTTGGAGCGGAGAGTCACCTCCACGTCGAACTGCTGGCCGTCCCGGAGGATGGTCAAGGTCACGGTGTCGCCGATGATGTGGCTGCGCCGGGCCGTCAGCAGGTCGGAGGTAACGGACACGGCCTGGCCGTCTGCCGCCAGGATCACGTCCCCGGCCTGGATGCCCGCGTCGGCCGCGCCGGAGCCGGTGCTGACCTCCATGACCTGGACCTGGGTGCCGCCGCCGTCCCTTTCCACGGTGGTGACGGTGATGCCCAGGGAGGGGGCGCCCCGGTAGTGGCCGTTGGCGATGAGGTCGTTGACCACGAAGCTGACGGAGCTGATGGGCAGGGCGAAGCCCAGGCCCTCCACCGTGGCCTCGGTGCTGTCGGTGGTGCTCATTTTCAGGGTGTTGATGCCGATGACCTGGCCATACTCGTTGATCAGGGGGCCGCCGGAGTTGCCGTTGTTCAGGGCGGCGCTGGTCTGCAGCAGGGTCATGGTCTTGCCGTCCACCTCCACAGCGCGGTTGACGGCGGAGATGATGCCGTTGGTCATGGTGCCCCGCAGCTCCACCCCCAGGGGGTTGCCGATGGCATAGGCGGTGTCGCCCACCTGCACCAGGTCGGAGTTGCCGAACTCGGCAGCGGGCAGGGGATTCTGGGGATCGGCCTTCAGCACGGCCAGGTCCTCCTCCTCGTCAAAGCCCACCAGGTTCACCTCATAGGTGACGCCGGTGTCCAGGGCCACCCAGCAGCTCTTGCCGCCGGAGATCACATGGGCGTTGGTGATGATATACCCGTCGGAGGTCATGATGACGCCGGTGCCGATGGAGGCCCCCTCCGACTGCTCGGACACCACGGTGACCACGGAGGGATTCACCTTGGCATATACCTCCTGGGCTGTCAGGGGCTGGCCCTGGGGGTCCCGGCAGGCCAGGCGCACGCCGGGGTCTCCCTGGATTTTGGGGATGGTGGTGGTTTTGCTGCCGAAAATGTCCACAATGCTGCTGGGGTTGTCGCCGTCGCCGTCGGGCAGGGGCCGATGCTGGCCGCTGCCGCTATTGCCGCCCAGTATGGCCGCCAGCACCACCGCCGCCACCGTCACCGCCAGCACGGCCAGGGAGATCCACAGCCACAGACGGCTGCGGCGCTTCTCCTTTTTGGCGGCCTGCTGCCAGACGTTCTGGGGCATGGGGTCCCGCTGGACATAGTAGCTGACCACCTCCCGGCCCTGGGGCTCCTTGGGAATGTACCAGGAGACTACCTCCTTCGGTTCCTCCGGGGCCGCTTCCGGGGTCTCCGGCAGGTCCGGATTTTCCGGGGTCTCCGGGCAGATATCCTTGTTTTCGTCTGTCATAGCAAAAGTTCCTCTCATGTATTGCGCATGGGGTGGGCCAGCTGCACGGTGAAGCTGAAGGAGGTGACGCCGTTTTCGCTGGTGACGGTGATCTTCTCCTTATGCTGGGACAGGATGGTTTTCACCACGTACAGGCCCAGCCCGTAGCCGTCCTTGTCCTCGCTGCGGGATTTGTCGGATTTGTGGAAGCGCTCGAACAGCAGGGGAATCTCCTCCGCCGGAATGGTGTGGCCGGTGTTGCGGACGGTGACCACCGCCTTGTCGCCGCCGGTCTCCGTCAGCCCCAGGTACAGGGTGGACCTGGGGGCGGCGAACTTGGCGGCGTTTTCCAGCAGGTTATAGATCACCTGGGTGATCAGGTCGTTGACCCCCTGGACCATGACGGAATCCTCCGGGATGTCCGCCTCCACGTCCAGGCCCCGGTCGGTGATCTTCTGCTCCATGGACAGCAGGGCCAGGCGCATACTCTCGCACAGGTCGAAGTCCTCCTTCTTCATGTCCTGCTGGGACTGAATCTGGGAGATATCCAGCATCCGGCGGACCAGGCGGCTGAGGCGGCGGCTCTCGTCGGAGATGATCTGGAGATATTTCCGTTCCTTCTCCGGGGGAATGGTGCCGTCCAGGATGCCGTCGGTATATCCGGCAATGGTGGTCATGGGGGTTTTCAGCTCGTGGGAGATGTTGGCGATGAACTCGCTTCGCTGGTGCTCGGTTTCCGCCAGGGAGTCGGCCATGTTGTTGAAGGACGCCGCCAGCTCGCCGATCTCGTCGCTGCGGCCGGTGTCCTGCATGCGCACGTCGAAGTTTCCGGCGGCATAGGACCGGGTGGCCTGGACCATCTCCCGGATGGGCTGAATCTGGCGCATGGAGGTCAGGGAGCTGGCCACAAAGGAGATCAGCAGGATGATGGCCGAGGTCATGAAGAACAGGCCGATGAAGGAGCGCCACATGCTCATCAGGGACCGGGCGTCCATCACCGCCAGGACCATGCCCACGGTGCCGCCGTCCTCCTGGGTGACGGGCACCGCCACCACGAACTGCCGGATGTCGTATGCGCCGCCGATGCTGCTGCGGCCCTGGTAAAAGCCCTTGTCCCCGAAAACGGCGTCCTGGATCTCCTGGGGGACGGACACCACCTGGCCTCCCAGCCGCTGGTCGGAGGTCAGCAGGGCGTAGCCCTGGTCGTTGCACAGGAGAAAGTCCGCCTTGGTAAGCCCGGCGGCCAGGGCGATGAGATTCTGCAGGCTGGGGCTGGCGGCCTGCCCGCCGGAGGCCAGATAGTCCCCGGACATGTTGGCAATGAGCTCCGCGTGCTGGCGCATTTCGCTGCGCCGCTCGGACACGGTGTCGTTATAGCTCAGGGCATAAAACGACACGCCCAGCAGCAAAAGCGTCAGCAGCACCATGCCCGCCGTCAGCAGGAACTGCTGCCAATAGAGACTGTCGAACCGGCGGCGGAACCGGGTGATCTTTTCCTGGCTCATTTCACTTCAAACTTATAGCCCACGCCCCACACGGTTTTCAGCTCCCACTGGTCGGACACACCCTCCACCTTTTCCCGCAGGCGCTTGATGTGCACGTCCACGGTGCGGGAGTCGCCGAAATAGTCGAAGCCCCACACCTCGTCCAGCAGCTGGTTGCGGGTGTAGACCCGGTTGGGGGTGGAGGCCAGGTGATACAGAAGCTCCAGCTCCTTGGGGGGCGTGTCGATCTTCCTGCCGTCCACCAGCAGCTCATAGCTGTCCAGGTCGATGACCAGCTTGTCGAAGGTCAGGCGCTTTTTGGTGTCGTCGGGAATTTCGCTGCGGCGGAGCACCGCGTTGATGCGGGCCATCAGCTCCTTCATCTCGAAGGGCTTCACCAGATAGTCGTCGGCCCCCATTTCCAGGCCGGTGATCCGGTCGTTGACCTCGCTTTTGGCGGTGAGCATGATGATGGGGGTCTTGGCCTTTTCCCGGATGTGGGCGCACACGGCCCAGCCGTCCATCACCGGCAGCATGATGTCCAGCAGCACCATGTCCGGGGCCTCCCGGTCAAATTCCTCCACGGCCTTGCCGCCGTCGTAGGCGATGCGGACGTCGAACCCCTCTTTTTCCAGGTACATGCGGATCAGGTCGGAGATATTGCGGTCGTCCTCGACCACCAGAATGTTGCGTGCCATGCGCTTTGCCTCCCACTTGTGAGTATCGTTGGTGTTTTTCTTTATTATACCGCCCCGGCCGGGACTTTCCTGAACTTTCTGTAAATTCAGACATACCAGATAGGACAGTATACCACAAAAATCCGGGTTTGTATAGATTTTCGGGGGCTTGAGACTGTCGAAAAAGTCTTTTTTGACAAGCTGAAGCCCCCGACCGGGGCCGGAGGCTTGGAAAAATCCTTATTCGGCGCTTTTGCGCTTGGTCTTGCCGTAGCCATAGCCGTAGCCGTAGCCATACCCATAACCGTAGCCGTAGCCATAGCCGGAGGAGGAGCCCCGGACGTTGGCGGCGCAGTTGAACACAAAGCCGGCCATCCGGGCGTCGGCCCCGGCCAGGGCCTGGATGCCCTCGAAGATTTGGGTGGTGGCGGCGAAATCCTCCCGGATGACGTAGATCACCCGGTCCACATGGCGGCACATGGCCAGGGCGTCGGCCATCATGGCGCAGGGCGGCGTGTCCAGCACGATGTAGTCAAACATGGGGCGCAGGGTGTTCATCAGCGCCTCCAGCTTGTCGTATTGCAGCAGGTTCATGGGGGTGTGGATGGGCTCGCTGCCGGCAAAGACGTACAGGGACGTGTCCTCATAGCGCAGGAAGTGCACCTGGCCCAGGCTGCCGGACAGGCACTGGCCCAGACCCTCGGAGGGCTTGGTGATGCCCAGCAGGGCCTTGTCGCTGGGGCCCCGGAGGTCGCCGTCGATCAGCAGGACCTTTTTTCCCTCCCGGGCCAGGGACAGGGCCAGGTTCACGGACACGGAGCTTTTCCCCTCGGAGGGGATGGAGCTTGTGACCATGATGACCTTGTCCTCGTCCTTCAGCTGCCGCAGCAGCTTCAGCCGCAGCAGGCGATATGCCTCGCAGAAGGCACTGTCGGTCTGCATGCGGGTGATCAGCAGCCCCTGCTGGGGGCCGTTTTTCCGGCGCTTGGGGGCCGTGCGGGGGATGGAGGCCAGGGCCGTCAGGCTTACCAGGCGCTTGACGTCGCCGGTGGAGGACACCGTCCGCCGCAGGGCGGCGGCCACGATGAGCACCGCCAGCGCCAGCACCACGCCCAGGGCCGCGCCCTTGACGGCGCTGCGCACCCAGGGATCGGCGTTATACGGCGTGTCGGGCAGGGAGGGCTCCTGGTTCACCACCAGCTGCGTTTCGCCCAGGACCAGGCGGTTCACCTGGGGATACACGTCGATGACGGCGCAGAGGATGTCATAGGCGTCCTGGGGGCTGGGGCTTTCCACCGTCAGGACGAAGAAGCTGGTGTCCTTGATGGCGGAGGAGGAGATGACGCCGTTGAGATAGGTGACGCCCAGTCGCTGGAGCAGCAGCTCCTGCATGCGGTCGGAGGTCAGCAGATAGGGGAAGGTGTCCGCCACCTGCTGGGCAGCGGATTTGTTGTAATATTGGCTATAGCCGGAGAGGTCGGTGCCGCCCACAAAGCTGAGGTTCACGGAGAACACCGCCTCGGAGCGGTACATGGGCCGGAAGCTGCGGTGGGCCCGCCAGCCCATCAGGGCGGCGCACAGCACGATCAGCGCCAGGCACACCGGCCACAGGCGCGTCAGCGCCCGGCCCATCCGCCGCAGCAGGACGGACAGGTCAATGGGCTGGACCTCGGTATTGGTATGGGTCGTATGTTGTTCCATAGTGCGCCTCACTGCGTCTTACGGGCGGAGTGCTGCCCGTAGCCGTATTTGTCGTATTTCTTGCCATAGCCGTATCCATAGCCGGAGGACCAGGCGGCCAGATGGGCCATATCGTTGAGGATGCAGCCCAGAAACTCCGCCTTACCGGCCCGCAGAGCGTCGATGGCGTCGTTGATCTCCGGTGCGGGGACGGTGTCCTGCCGCACCACCAGCACCGACGCATCGGACAGGTCCGACAGCAGCTCACTGTCGGAGAAGAAGCCCAGAGGCGGGGAGTCGATGATGACGTAGTCATACCGCTCCCGGGCCAGGGCCACCACCTTGGCCAGCTGGTCCGAGGCCAGCAGCTCGATGACGTCGGTATAGGACTTGGTGCTCAGCAGGGAGTGCAGCCCCGTGGCGGGGTCCGTGACGGCGGCGGAGAGGATCTTCTCCGGGGCGGCGGACTCTGTCAGCAGGGTGCCCAGCTCGTTTTTCTGCTTCACGGACAGGCCCAGCATCTCGCTTTGCACCGGGCGGCGCAGGTCCAGGTCGATGAACAGCACGTTCACCCCCCGGGAGGCCAGGGAAATGGCGGTGTTGGCGGCCAGGGTGGACTTGCCCTCCGCCGCGGACACGCTGGAAAACAGGAATACCCGGCGGCCCTTGGCATGCTCATGCTGGAACTTTTCGGCGATGCGGTGGATGGATTCGGTAAAGGCGAAGCTGATGGCCGGGGAGGAGATGTTCAGGTTCCGGCGCAGGCGCTTGCCGCCCCGGCGGGCCCGGCGCTCCCGGCGGCGGTCGTCGAACCAGCCCAGGAGCTTCCGGGTCCGGCGGCCCTCGTGGGGCACGGTGGAGATGATCTTGGCGTCCAGGTCGCTGCGGGCGCCCTCCTGGGTCTGCACCGTGCCGCTGCTGACGCTGGCCCAGGCAACGCCCAGGGCGGTAAGCGCCGCACCGGCGATGGCGGCCATCAGGCAGATCCTGGGCACGTTATAGCTGCGGGAGGGGGCCACGGACAGGCTGGGGGAGTTAAGCTGGGACAGCACCGCCGTGGAGGACACATGGGCCGACAGGGACCCGTAGTTATCGGACACGGCCTTGAGCAGCACCAGGGCCTGACGGGGGGTGTCGGCGGTGACGGTGACCCGGATGAGGTTGGTTTCCCCCAGCTGCTGGGCGGAAACGGTGCCGTTCAGGGGCATGCCCAGATTCTGCTCCATGGTCTGGCGCAGGACCCGGCTCTGCAGCAGCTGGGAATAGGAGGCGGCCACATCGGCGGCGGCGGTATTCGTATAGTACAGGTTGCTGGTGCGGGTGGTGACGGAGAAGGTGGTGGAGCTGGTATACTGCTGGGTCACGAAGCACGTCAGCACGATCCATGCCGCCATGGCGCAGGTGAGGGCCGCCAGCAGCAGCATCCACAGCTGCCGCGCCAGCGCCCGCAGGATGCAGAGGGGCTCGATATGGGACCATTGCAGGCCCTGATTGTTTTCATCCATGACGATCCCTCCTTTATTCCACCACCACCGCCAGATAGACGGTATAGCTCTGGCCCTGGGCGGTGACGCTGTAACCCACATGATACGTTCCGGGGACGGACGTGTCCACCGGGGACTCGATGCTGACCTGTCCGGCGGACAGGGCCGTTCCGTCGGGGGCGGTGACGCTTTGGATATACCCGGCGGCATCAAAGGCCGATCCCCGGGGCAGGTACACCAGATAGTCCGACAGGGTGATCAGCTGCGGCCCGCCGGCGGTGATGACCACCTTCAGCGGCAGCACCACCGAGTTGCCTAGGCGGCTGTCCACCTGAGCGGTGACGCTGTATACCCCGGGCTGGCTGTTGATGACGTTCTGGGAGGTGATGCGGATGCCGCTGCTGATGTCGCCGTCCAGCACGTCCGAGGCGGTGAGCCGGTCCAGCAGGGTCACGGTCTGGCCCGCAGGGTACACCAGGGGCTGAGACAGGGCGAAGCGGGGGGCCTCGTAATCCGTGTAGCGGACGGTGCGGGTGACGGTGGCCATATTGTTGGCGGAGTCAAAAACGATGTAGGTGACCTGGGCGCTGCTGTCGGTCAGGGAGGGGGACACGCCCTTGATGAGGATCTGGTCCGTCAGGTCCCCGTCCCGGTCGTCGGAGGCCATGACCCCCTGCAGCAGGGCCTCCTCTCCGGCGGTGACGCTGACGTCGATGGAATCGGTGGAACAGGTGATCACCGGGGGCGTCACGTCCACGGTGAGGCGGCGATAGATCCGCAGGCCGCAGAAGGCCAGCAGGGTCAGGATAAACAGCGCGAGGATCACGCGCTGCATTTTGCGGATGGCTCTCATAGCTCGTCCTCCCTTGGGGAAAAAATAGGCTCGTCCGTCCCCACCAGGGGGCGGTCCTCTAAAATACGGCGGGGGTTCTCCTCCAGCAGCAGCCGGGGGCAGGCGGGGGAAAAATCCTCGGCCAGGGTGCGGCGCAGCAGCTCCATATGGGTGGTGCGGACGGTGGGCCGGTGGGCGTCGCTGGCGGCGGCGTGGGCCAGCCCTCGCTCCAGCAGCCACAGGGCCGTGTCCTGGGCCCGGCGGCCCAGACGGCCCAGAATGCTGCCCTTGTTCAGCTGGATGACCACGCCGCCCTCAAACCAGCGGCGGATGATATACGGGTCCCGCTGCACGGCATCGTATCGCTCCGGGTGGGCGGCCACCGGGGTCAGGCCCCGGGTGCGGATCTGGTGGAAGCACTGCTCCATAAACTCCGCCGACTCGTCAAAATAAAACTCCACCAGAAGATACCGGCCCCCGCCCAGGGTCTGAAGCTGGCGGCGGTCCAGCAGCTCGGGCAGCTCCGGGGTGCAGAACACCTCGGCCCCCGGGTGGATGCCCAGAGGGATGCCCTCCTGCTCCAGGGCCTGCCGCAGCCGGGAAAAGCCCGTGCGCAGGGCGGCGGAGCGGTAATTCTTCGGGCCGTCCCCGGGAAGATTGCAGTGGGGCGTGGCGATGATGTCCGTGACGCCGGAGTCCGCCGCCATGCGGGCCATCTCCAGCGAGTCTTCCATAGAGGGGGACCCGTCGTCCACCCCCGGCAGAATGTGGCAGTGAATATCCACCATGGCGGCGCTTCCCCCTCTCCCAAAGCACAATACGCGAAATTATAGTCAAGTATAGCACGTTTCCCCGGGCTTTTCAAGTCGAAGAAAGGCGAATCCCGCCGGTGGACGGCCCCGGGCGGAAAAATCCCCTCCGGCGGGGCCGGAGGGTTTGGCTTTCCA
>OHRT01000481.1_pt1 | contig 14324 bp, 17 predicted proteins | sample 1578521 | NCBI WGS metagenome assembly OHRT01 (sample SAMEA3879537, study PRJEB24766) | human gut metagenome | biome: human-associated habitat; feature: feces | place: USA | collected 1985/1987
GCAGTACAGCGGCAAAACCGGCTATATGTCCGGGGATCACCTGACCCTGGCCGCCGCCCGGCCTGCCGCCCCCGCCCCTGCGCCTGCTGCCCCTGCCTCCGGCACCGGGGCGGAGATCGCCGCCCTGGCCCGGTCCTTTGTGGGCAAGGCCCCCTATGTATACGGCGGCGCAGGCCCCTCCGGCTTCGACTGCTCGGGCTTTACCATGTATATCTATGGTCAGTTCGGCATCCGCCTGCCCCACGGGGCCACGGACCAGATGCGCTACGGCGCCGCTGTGGACCGCAGCCAGCTGCAGCCCGGGGACCTGATCTTCTTCCACGACGACTACTATTCCTCCAGCACCGCCTCCCACTGCGGTATCTATGTGGGCAACGACCAGTTTGTCCACGCTTCTACCTATGGCAGCGGCGGCGTCCTGCTGACGGCGCTGAACGGCAATCCCTACTACTCCGCCCACTATATCGCCGCCCGGCGCATGGGCTGAAACGATGCATGTTAAAAACGGTCCCCGCTTCGGCGGGGACCATTTTTTGTTCTGCTTTCACTTGTCGGCGTCATGGTGGGGGAAATCGTCCAGAAGCATCTGCCGCAGATGACGGCCTGCCGGAGGAAAAAGCCCTTGAAAAAGCCGCGTGTGAAATCACCCTTATATCGCATTTTTACCCCCCAAATACGGCAAAAAGCTGTGTCAGAAATGGCACAGCTTTTTGCCGCTTTTTTTGGAAGGCGCGGTACGTTCCGCTCCGTGAGAAAGCCTTGACTTTCAAGGCTGCTTTTTTTATAATCTTTGCATAAGAAAGGCGTGATCTATCGTGAATACCCAGACGATCTGTATCCTGTTTTCCATTCTCCTGGTGCCGGTCAACCTGCTCTGCACCCACTGGATGACCCAGGAGGCCGTGCATCTGACCGGGATGACCTATATGGAATTCCTGAAAACCACCTCCGGCATCAGTGCGTCGTCCGTTAGAAGAAAGCGGAACTGGTGGTACTACGTCCACTTCTTCAACGAGTACAGCGCCAACCCGGAAAAGTCCATCTGCTTTATGCGGATGCACGTGGCGGCGGTCCTCCCCAGCGTGGCGGCCATGTACCTCTTGGCCCGGGTGTATGCCAGCCCGGACCGGGTGTCCTTCGCCATGACCGGCAACTGCATCCTGCTTGCCGTCAACCTGGTTCTGGCCGCCGGGGGCGCACTCTACAGGCGAATCCATCCCCTGGACCCCGTTGCGGCGGAGAAGCTCCGGGAAAAGCACCAGACGGAGCGGGCATACAGCCGGGCGCACCTGGGAAAAACGGCGGCTCGTGTCGCCGTGCCGGTGGGCGTCCTTCTGGCGGTCCTGTATATCTTTGGAAGCGGCGCGGCCTCCGGGCGGACGGAGACGCCGGACCCGGTGCATTTTGCGCAGATTCTGCAGGAAAAGGGGTACGAAACGGCGGACGTATCCCTGACCTATGGGCGGATCGACCGGAACAAGCTCAGCCGGGGCAAAGGGCGGCAGTCGGGTGGAGTGCTATCGCTACGCCGACGATAAAACGGTGGACCTGGTGTATAACCAGATATCCTATGAGACGGCCCCGGACCTGGAGCCCAGGGCGCGGGAAAGCCACGAGACCGCCCTCTCAGGCGGCGGCAAGATGTTCACCATAGTGGCGGACGGCGTGTACTATCTGGTGCTGTTCCGGGGTGACACGCTGATTTATGCCTGTTCGCCGGATTCTCTGACGGAGATCAACGAAATTCTGGCGGAGACCGGCTATCTGCGGAGGTAAGGGAACATGAAAGCACTGCCAAAACACTGCCTGCCGCACCATGCGGTGCTCCTGCTGGTCTATCTGTCCGCGCTTTTTCTCACAAGCCGCGCGGCCAACCTGCCTAACCTGTTTTACATGGCCTTCAACGGCCTTGTGCTGGGGCTGAGCGCCGCCTATATGCGCCGGGACTTTGACACGGACCTCTTCAGGCTGAAGCGGACCGCCGCCAACGTGGTCCGGCAGGTTCTGACGGGACTGGGGCTGGGGTGCCTGCTGGCGATGGTTTTCGCGGGCGTCGCCATGCTGTTCGAGGACATTTCGCTGTTTCCCCGGCTGGGCATACAGAATGCCGCCGGCTTCATCCTGGTGCAGATGATCGTTGCATTGGCTGAGGAGGCGTATTTCAACTACTACCTGTACGATACCCTGATGCGGCTGTTCAGAGGGAAGGCCGTGTGGAGCATGGCGGCTGCGGCCGCGCTGTTTGCCGGGGTACACTGGGCGATGAACGGCAGCGTGAAGCAGGTGGTCATCGCCTTTGCCTTCCGGCTGGCCGCCCTGCTGGTCCGGCAGATAATCCGCCGGGACAACGCCTTTTACGTCTGCGCCGGGATGCACTTTTTCTATAACCTGATGGTATTTTTTGTGATTTCTATCTGATGGAGGAGCACAGGCTCCACTGGTACGAAGCATAAGATTCTGTATGATAAGGCTCTGTTTCAGCGGGAAATAGAGGTGCTGATGGAGCGAAGCAAGGAGGCATAAGAATTAGGAATGTGGAGAAAACAAGATAGAAAATTTTCGCTTTATTTCCGAATCATGGGCTTAGTGATGCTAATCGTGGGCATCGGCCTGATTGTCGACGGAATCGGCAACTATGTTGATCAATCCCGCCAGAAGGACTGGATCACTACATCGGCCACGGTCACAGATGTCTCCAGCGAAGAAGGCAGTTCCTCGTCACTACATAACAGCCACATTACCTACTACATCATGACATATGAGTATGTCGTGGACGGGAAAACCTATACGGGCAGCACAGGACGTATGTCATCACCCCGCCTGGTCGGTGATACCATTACCGTGAAATACGACCCGGAAATGCCGGAAGAGAACACGGCGATTCTCTCTCCCAATACCCGTGATCTGGTGGTACTTCTGATTTTGGGAACGGCCATCGCAGTGGTGGGCTTTTTCCTCTCTGGGGGGGTGGAGCTGTTTCGCAATCTCCTGCGAAAGAAGCACACTGAGGAGCCGAAGGAATCGGTCCCGAAGACAGATATAGGGTTTGATTCAACGGCCATTGCAAAGATCCCGGCAAAGCAGTGGGTTCCCCGACTTGCGGCTTGGCTTCTTGCGTTCGTTGCCGTTATCCTTTTCGTGAAATTTTTCCTTACGTCGGGAGCTGCGGACTTGGATGAGTTCCGCAATGCCGCAGTGGCGACCGGCTACACCGCTGTGGACTCCACGGAGGACGTTCGCCAGAGATGGGGCGTCGGGTCCATGTTGATCCGCTCTGTTTCCGTGCATGAGGACTCCTTGCGGTTAGACTTCTGTAGGCTGGATTCCGCAGACGGCTGCCGCCGCATCTATGCTGCTGCGACCCTCCCAATCACCGGTGAGGTGACGGAGAGCAATACCGCTGCTCGTCAGGTCTATGCCGTTGACAGCCTCACGAATTTCGCAGCAAAGATCCGTAGCGGCAGGATGATGCTTTATGTATTTACCACGCAGGAGGACAAGGCCGATGTGCTTGCGTTTCTGGAATCTGTGGGCTACTGGGGCAAATAAGAAAGCGGGAAATTTACCACTGCAGACCTACAAATCCTAATGTCAAAGTAATTGGAGGAGCTATGAAGAGGTTCAAGGGCTTTAATCCCGTGCTGTTTGCGGCGGCGGTGATCTTTCTCTGCGTCACGGTCTATAGCCTGGTCAGCAATGTCACCGTCTATGTGCGGCAAAGGAACTGGCCGGTCACCACGGCGACGGTGATCGACGTGGCCGAAAACGGAAAAGAATACAACATCACCTACCAGTACGAGGCCCGGGGCAACGTTTACACCGGGAAGCTGCACCGGGTGCGCTTGCGCTACGGTTTCGGGGAGACCCTGACCGTCCGGTATGACCCCGACGCGCCGGAGAAGTCCGTCCGGCAGGGGGCCATGACCCGCCGGTCGATCCTGACGCAGGCGGGGCTGTCGGTGGTTTTCTGCCTGGTGGGGTACTGCCTGATCCGGCGGGCCCTGCCCCAAAAGGAGCCGGAGGAGAGCGCTCCGGAGCGGCCCGCCCCCAAGACACCGGCCCGAAAATCCCGGCAGGCCGAGGACCGGGTTTTCCGGGAGGTGTGCCAACTGGTGCGGGACGTCCAGGAAAAGCACCCGTCCGTGGGATACGCGGTGCGGCTGGAGCGGTCCGCCCCGCTGGAGGCGGCGGGCTATGCACCAGCCCGCTACGAAGCCTGGCTCATCGCCTCCCTGGGCCGGAACCGGACGATCCTGGAAAGCGGCCCGGACACCGGGGAGTGGCCCGACGCCCGGGACAGGATCACCCGCATCAGAGGCGGGAAGCTGACGGTTTCCGACGACTATGGCCGGCTTTCCCGGGAGCTGGAGGCCATCACCGCCGACTATGAGGCCGGGCCCGACGCCTATGCCGAGAACAAACCGGCCTCCGATGAGATGCTGCGGGAGGCCTGCCGGGTGGAGTGGATCGGATAAGCGGCAGAGCAAAAAAACTCCCGGCGCGGGGCACCCGCGCCGGGATTGATATTTTCTTGCTGTCAGCTCTTGCCATGAATCTCCGCGCCGCACTTGGGGCAGGTGATGACGATGCGGCCCTTGCCCCGGGGTACCCGGCACACCGTGCGGCAGTTGGGGCAGGTGAAATACTTGTGCTCCTTGTCCCGGCTGCGGGACAGGGCCTGCCGCAGGGGATAGACCACCTTGTTCATATAAGCCGCATTCTCTGCCCGGCGCTTGGACAGGTTCTTGGAAAACATGCGGAACACCATCCAAATGGTCAGCACCATGGCCACCGCCGACAGAATGCTGTAGGCCACCTGGTTCCGGACAAAGAGGTTGACCACGTCCAGAATAATGGCCGCCCAGAGGGTCACGAACCCCAGCTGGTCCACGCCGTTGCGCCCATACATGAACCGGGCCAGGGAGTTGCCAATTTTTTGGAAGAAATTCATACGAGCGCCTCGTTCTGCAAAAAAATGAGGTCCTTCCGGAAAAGGACGCACTTATTCTACAGGAATCTGCCGCAAACGTAAAGCCTTTCTTTGCAAAATTCACAGAATGGACATGATTTTTTCCGCCGCAGGCCTCCGGGGCCGGGGAATCGGCCCTTTTCCTCGTTGCAATCTGCCGGGGGGATTGGTATAATGTATGTGTATTCTTTTGCCCAATTGAGGGCCGGCGAACCGCCGGCCCCCTATCTGAAAAGCGGCGGCCGGCGTCTCCTGCGGGGCGGGAGGGCTGCGCCGGACTGGCCGGAGAGCTTCCGGTCCCGGGCCGCTTGAGCCATCCTATGCCGTCTGCCGCCGCCCCGTCACCCTGCTGATTGAAAGGACCGATTCTCATGATCAAAATTTCCCCCTCTATCCTGTCTGCGGACTTTGCGTATCTGGCCCGGGACATTCAGGCCATCTCCACCGCGGATTACGTCCACGTGGACGTGATGGACGGCCTGTTCGTGCCCAACATCTCCATCGGCATCCCGGTGGTGAAGTGCATCCGTCCGGTGACGGACCTGCCCCTGGACGTGCATCTGATGATTCAGGAGCCGGTGCGCTATGTGGACCAGTTCTGCGACGCCGGGGCGGACATCGTCACCTGCCATGTGGAGGCCGACACCCAGGAGAACATCCTGGCCGCCATCGACAAAATCCACGCCAAGGGCAAGAAGGCCGGCGTGGTGGTGAAGCCCAGGACCCCGGCCAGTGCCGTGCTGCCCTTTATCGACCGGGTGGAGATGATCCTGGTGATGACGGTGGAGCCGGGCTTCGGCGGCCAGAGGTTCATGGCCGACATGATGCCCAAGGTGCAGGAGATCCGCCGGTACATCGACGCCATGAACCCCGGCTGCGAGCTGGAGGTGGACGGCGGCGTGGACCCCGCTACCTGCAAGATCTGCGTGGCCAGCGGCGCAAACGTCCTGGTGGCCGGGTCCGCCGTGTACAAGGCGGCGGACATTCCCGCCCGCATCCGGGAGCTTCGGGGCTGATGCGGCCCGATTTCACTTGAAAAGGAAGATACTATGGAATTTTTTCCCGCCCCTCTTGAAAATCTGGTGGAGCAGTTTGCCCGGCTGCCGGGCATCGGCTCCAAGTCCGCCCAGCGGCTGGCCTTTCATGTGCTGAACCTGCCCCAGGACCAGGCCCGGGCCTTTGCCGACGCCATTCTGGAGGCCAAGCGCAGCGTGACCCTGTGTCCCGTGTGCCAGAACCTCACTAGCGGGGGCCTGTGCCCCATCTGCGCCTCGCCCAAGCGGGACGAGAGTACCATCTGCGTGGTGGCGGACCCCCGGGACGTGGTGGCCATCGAGCGCAGCCGGGAGTATAACGGCCGGTACCATGTGCTCCACGGGGTGCTGTCCCCCATGAACCACGTGGGCCCCGACGATCTGCAGATCAAGTCCCTGGTGGACCGGGTGGCCAAGGGAGGCATTCATGAGGTCATTATGGCTACCAATCCCGACACCGAGGGGGAAACCACCGCCATGTACTTGGCAAGGCTCTTAAAGCCCTTCGGGGTAAAGGTCACCCGCCTGGCCTACGGCATCCCCGTGGGCGGCCACCTGGAATTTGCCGACGACGCCACGCTGATGCGTGCCCTGGAAGGCAGGCGGGAGCTATGAAGCGTGTATGCTGCGCCGTGCTGGCGGCGCTTCTGCTGTGCCTTTCCGGCTGCGGCGTCCAATCGGAGCCGGAACAGCTGAGCCTGTTCGCCATGGACACCTATATGACCCTGGCCGCCTACGGAGACAAGGCTTCGGAGGCCCTGGCCGCCTGCGGCCAGGAGCTAAACCGCCTGGACGGGGCCCTGTCCCGGACCCGGGAGGGAAGCGAGATCTATACCCTGAACGCCCGGGACAGAGCCGATGTGTCCCAGGAGACGGCGGACCTGATCTCCGCCGCCCTGACCCTGAGCAAGGCCACCGGCGGGGCCTTTGACCCCACCGTTGCCCCGCTTGTGACCCTTTGGGGCATCACCACCGACAGCCCCCGGGTGCCGCAGCAGACGGAGATCGACGCCCTGCTCCCCCTGGTGGGGACGGAGCACGTGACCCTGGAGGGTACCCGCGTCACCCTGGATGAGGGCTGCGCCATGGACCTGGGCGGCATCGCCAAGGGCTACGCCTCCGACCGGCTGGCGGACATCTTCGCCCAATACGGGGTAGACAGTGCCCTGGTGAGCCTGGGGGGCAACGTGTACGCCCGAGGAACAAAGCCCGGGGGCGCTGCCTGGAGCGTGGCGGTGCAGCACCCGGAGCAGGACGGCTATGCCGCAATGCTCGCCCTGACCGACGCCTTCGCCGTCACCTCCGGCGGCTATCAGCGGTATTTCACCGGCCCGGACGGAACGGTGTATCAGCACATTCTGGACCCCAAGACCGGCTGGCCGGTGCAGGGGGACCTGCTGTCCGTCACCATTGTGGCGGATAACGGCACCATGGCCGACGCCTATTCCACGGCTCTTTATGTGATGGGCTGGGAGGCCGCCCAGGATTTCTGGCGGCAGAACGGCGGCTTTGATATGGTGCTCATCACAAAGGACGGGCAGGTCCTGTATACCCCGGGCCTGGCGGATAAACTGACGGAAACCGAGGGCAGCGGCTATGCGTATGCGTCCATCGAGCCCTGAGCTCCGGCCCACCTGGTGGGACGGACTGGCGGCGGCCATTGTGGCGGCCCTGGCCATTTTCACGGCGGCGTGGTATTACGGCGGCCTGGCCCGGTCCGGTCCGCTGACTGCCGCCATTGTCCACCGGGGGCAGGTGGTACAGACCGTGGAGCTGGACCGCCTTACAGAGGAGATGACCGTCACCGTGGAGGGAGACTATCACCTGACCATCCTCCTGGACAGAGACGGCGTCCGGGTGGCGGAGAGCGACTGCCCGGGCCAGGACTGCGTCCACACCGGCACCATCACCCGGGCAGGACAGAGCATTGTCTGCCTGCCGGAGCAGGTGGTGGTGCAGCTTACCGGCGGTGGTGGCGGCCCCGACGCGGTGCTGGGATAGGAGGGGCGGCATGAAGATATCTACCCGCCAGGTGGCCATGTGCGCGATGCTGACGGCCCTGGCTCTGGGCCTGAGCACCCTGGAAAACCTGTTTCCCGTGACGCTGTTCATTCCCCTGCCGGGGGTGAAGCTGGGCCTTGCCAATATCGTCACGGTGTTTGCCCTGTATCAGTTGGGGGCCGCTCCGGCCCTGTGCATTCTGGTGGCCCGGTGCCTGCTGGGCAGTCTCTTTGCCGGCAACGCCTCGGCCCTGCTGTTTTCCCTGCTGGGCGGCGTGCTGGCTATGCTGGTAATGATGGCCCTGACCCGGCTGCGGGGCCTGTCGGTATACGGCGTGTCCATCGGCGGCGCGGCGGCCCACAACATCGGTCAGATGGCCGCGGCCCTGATCACCCTGGGGAACACCGCCGTCCTGGGCTACCTGCCGTTTCTTTTGGCGGTGTCCCTGTTTACCGGAGCCCTGACGGGCTTCGTGTCGGCCCTGCTGCTGCGGGCCATGAGCCATGTAAAGCTATCCCACGGAAGGAGCGCGGATAATGGATAAAAAAGACGAGATCATCCTCCAGCAGCTGGACGTGATCCGCTCCATGACGGAGCGGAACCTGCGCAGCGTCAACAGCGATTTCTGGGGCACGCCCCTGTCCCCGGCGGAAAAGCCCGGGGAGAAGGCGGGCCCCAAGACCCCCGGCAAGGCCCCGGAGAAGAAGTCCGGCGGCCCGGAGCAGCCGTCGGAGGCCCCGGAGCCTCTGCCCAAGGAGGACATGAAGGACCTGCTGGCGGAGCTGGACGGCTACATCGGTCTGCAAACCGTCAAGGAGGAGGTCCACAACCTCATCAACATGGCCTCGGTGTATCAGCTGCGGCGGCAGCACGACCTGCCCACCACGGATATGTCCCTGCACCTGGTGTTCACCGGCAACCCCGGCACCGGCAAGACCATGATGGCCCGGATGATGGCCCGGATCTACCGCAGTCTCGACATTTTGTCCCGGGGCCAGCTGGTGGAGGTGGACCGCAGCGGCCTGGTGGCGGGCTATGTGGGCCAGACGGCTATCAAGACCCAGAAGGTCATCGAAAAGGCCATGGGCGGCGTGCTGTTCATCGACGAGGCCTACGCCCTGAACGGCCGGTCGGAAAACGACTTCGGCCAGGAGGCCATCGACACCATCCTCAAGGCCATGGAGGACCACCGGGACGACCTGGTGGTAATCGTGGCGGGGTACACGGACCTGATGGACCGGTTCATCCACTCCAACCCCGGCCTGGAATCCCGGTTCAACCGCTTCCTGCTGTTTGACGACTATACCACCGACGAGATGGTGGAGATCTTCCGGATGCAGTGCAAAAAGGGCTGCTATCAGCTGACGGAGGAGGCCCGGCCCCTGATCCGGGACTATATCGCCGAGGAATCGGCGGACGACAGCTTCGGCAACGCCCGGGGCGTCCGCAACCTGTTTGAGCACGTTCTGGTGGCCCAGAACAACCGCCTGGCCGCCATGGAAAAGATCACCCGGGAGGACCTGATGACCATCACCGCCGACGACGTCCTCCGGGCCCGGGGAAAGGTGGACTGACATGAAACGACTGACTGCGGGGCTTCTGGCCCTGATGCTGCTGGCGACCCTGCTGCCCGGCTGCGGGAAGAAGGAGCAGTGGAACGTGGATAACTTCTTCCTGTCCGACGACGGAACCACCTATTCCGTCAGCTATCGCCACGACGACGGCACGGAGGAGGTGGTGGCGGAGATGGGCAGCTATCCCCAGCCCCTGACCATCATCGCCGGGAAGCTGTACTATGTCCATGGCGGCAGCATGGTGGCCGTGGACCTGAAGGACCCCACCCAGCGCCAGACCCTCACGGAGCCGGGGCTGTCGGGGCTTTCCATCGGGTTTATCGACGACGGGGCGGTGTACTGCCCCCTGGCCACCGACACGGAGAAGTGCTATCGGGTGGCCCTGGACCTGTCCGAGTGCACCCGGGTGGCCATCCCCCGGGAGCAGCGGCCCACGGACTATGACGCCCTGCTGGACCAGATCTATGCCGCTGTGGGAGCCATCGACAACCGCATGGCCCTGCGGACCCTGCGGGCCCGGTACTCCGAGACCGGCAGCCTGACCTCCCTGGAGATGACGGTCTGGTCCCTCCAGGAGGAGACGTATTCTCTGAACAGTTGGGCCGATGTACATGTATCCGTCCAGCGCAGCGGCAGCGGCTTCACCGTCACCGCCCAGGACCAGCACCGGCCCCTGCCTATGGATTCGGAAACCGTGGCGGCTATGCTGTCGGTGCAGCGGTTTGTCGAGACCGTGAAGGCCGTGGACAGCGCGGACCTGTGGACCAGCCAGAAAACCGGCCAGCCCCTGTACTATCAGCTGACCTATCATGCCTCGGAGTATGAGGCCGCCGTGGCGGCAGACGGAGGCGTCCCCTGCCTGAACCCCGACGGCTCGGCGGCTCAGCTGCCCCAGGGGAGCCTGCTGGTGCTGGCCCAGTGCTATGACCGGGGCGATGCCAACATCGCCCTTACCGACAGCCAGGGCCTGACCACCGGTGCCCTGCGGGTCATCGTCCCGGCGGGGCCGTTCTCTAAACAAAACATGGGAGGTACCACATGAAACACAAAAACACGCAAAAGCTGACCCTGGCCGCCATGACGGCGGCCGCCTACGCCGCGCTGTCCCTGCTGGGGGCGGTGTTCGGCCTGACCTTCGGCCCCATCCAGGTGCGATTCTCCGAGGCGCTGTGCCTGCTGCCGTTCCTGTTCCCGGAAACCGCCTGGGGCCTGGGGGTGGGGTGCCTGATCGCCAACCTGTTCAGCCCCTATGGGGCCCTGGACATCGTGGTGGGATCACTGTCCACCCTGATCGCCGCCCTGCTGACCGCCCGGTGCCGCAGTCCCTGGACCGCGGCCCTGCCGCCGGTGGTGTGCAACATGGTGCTGGTGGGGGCCGTGCTGGCCTATGAGACGGCAGGCACTTCCGCCGCCTTCTGGCCGGCCTATGGGCTCAACGCCCTGACCGTGGGCCTGGGGGAGGCCATCGCCTGCCTGGTGCTGGGGGTGCTGCTGGTGAAGCAGCTGCCGAAAATTCCCTATTTCCGGAACCGGCTTGCGTCATGATTTCAGCTTCTGTAATAAAATAAATGCTGGGGCCAGGCATCCGCCTGGCCCCAGCATTTATTATGAACCCAGCCTGCACGGGCTATCCGGCGGCGCAGTTGGTTGACGGAAAACCGGGGGTGTGGTACACTGAGGAGACTACTATAAAGCGAGGGATCATCATGGAAGAAACCAGGAGCTTCGGCTATATCTGCCCCAAATGCGGACGGGCGGTCATGGCCCGGCGCAGCGCCTTTTCCCTGGCGGCGGCCGCCGCCCATATCGAGTGCCCCTGCGGCCAGTCCGACATGCTCATCGAGACCGACGGCTCCCGCTTCCGCCTGTGGGTGCCCTGCGGCCTGTGCGGCGAAACGCACCAGGCCGAGTGCAGCGCCGACGCGGTGCTGCGGGGCCGGGGCATCGGCCTGGCCTGCCCCAAAACCAGGCAGATCTGCTGCTATGTGGGCCAGGAGGACCAGGTGTCCGCCCAGATGGAGCAGCTGGCCGTCCGGGCCGCCAAGGAGAAGGCGGAGGACCCGGAGGCCTTCACCGACAACATTATTATGTATGAGGTGCTGTCGGAGCTGAAGGACATCGCCGCCCGGGGCGGCATCCGCTGCCGCTGCGGCAGCACCCGCTATGGCATCCAGGTCCACCGGGACTCCGTGGACCTGTGCTGCCAGGACTGCGGCGGCAAGCTGCGTCTGCCCGCCGCCACCGACGAGGATCTGGACCGCCTGTGCTGCCAGATGACCCTGACCATTCCGGGGAGGGCGTGACATGATGGAGCTTCTCTCCCGCTGGTTCATCCGGGACCGGGATAACGTCACGGACCCCCGGGTCCGCCGGGCCTATGGCCAGCTGTGCGGCTTTGTGGGCATCGGGCTGAACATCCTGCTGTTTGCCGGGAAGTTCTTCGCCGGTACCCTCAGCGGCTCCGTGGCCATCACCGCCGACGCCTTCAACAACCTGTCCGACGCCGGGTCCTCGGTGGTGACCCTGCTGGGCTTCCGCTTGGCCGGGAAAAAGCCGGACCCCCAGCACCCCTTCGGCCACGGGCGGCTGGAATATGTCTCGGGCCTGATCGTGGCGGGGCTGATTCTGCTGATGGGCGTGGAGCTGGCCAAGTCCTCGGTGGAGAAAATCCTCCACCCGGCGGCGGTGGATTTCAGCGTCATCGCCCTGGTGATCCTGGCGGTGTCCATCTGCGTGAAGCTGTATATGTGCCTGTATAACCGGCGGATCGGCAAAAAAATCCGTTCCGCCGCCATGGAGGCCACCGCCGCCGACAGCCTGTCCGACACGGCGGCGACCGCGCTCGTGCTCATTTCCGCCGGCGCACTCGCGTTCATCGTCCTGTTTAACCTCGGCAACATCAATCTGACCGAACGCGTCAGGGAAATTGCCACCATCAAGGTGCTCGGCTTCCATTCTGGGGAAACCGGCGCGTATGTGTTCCGTGAAAATATCATTTTGTCCATGATGGGCATCGTCGTCGGCCTGCCGCTCGGCGTTCTGCTGCACACATTTGTGCTCATGCAGATCCGCGTCGATATGGTCTCTTTCAAAGCTGTCATCGCACCCGTCAGCTTCCTTTTGACCGTTGTCATGGTCGTGCTGTTCACCGTCATCACCGACCTCGTCATGCGCAAGAAAATCGCCAAAATCGACATGGCGGAATCCTTAAAATCGATCGAATAAAGAAAAGCTACACCGCACTACTGCGCGAAAAAACGAAGTAAACATTTTTCGTAAAATTCTTGCCGCAGCTCCCTCGGTTTTCTCCGTTTTGAACTATTATGAAGCGAGCGAAAATCCTGTATAATAGAAACCGTTAAATGGTTTATATTGGAAACGCACATTCCTCCCGAATGATAACGAACAACACATTGGCAGGCTCTTTATCAAAGTGCCGCTTTCAGTTTATCATTCAGGAGGAATTTTTATGCCCAAAAACAAAGTACAGGACGCCGTTTTCACCGCTATCATGGCTATTATCATGGTCTACGGCATGATTGTCTACAATGTCGCGCTGAACACCGGCGGTGTTTCCGGCGAGACCTTTCTGCTTGCCCTGCATGAACTGCCCATTATGGCGCCGATTGCGTTTATTCTGGAATTTTTCGTCGTCGGCAAGCTTGCAAATCGCCTCGCGTTTTCGTTCATGAAGCCTACAGACCGCCCGCAGTTCATCACCTATGCCGTTTCCATCTGCATTTGCTGCATCATGTGCCCCATCATGAGCCTTATCGCGACCATGCTTTTTAAAGACACCCACACCTTCGGCACGTTTATTCAGACATGGGGCATGAACTTCCCGTGCGCCGTGCTGTGGCAACTGTTTTACTGCGGCCCGCTCGTCCGCCTGATTTTTCGCTTGATTTTCAGGGAAAAGAAAAGTAAATAAGCATAGAAAAAATTCTCCCTCGGCTCCACAGCCAAAGGAGAATTTTCTTTATCCCGGCAAAATTTCCGCCAAAATCGCGTTGGAGACCAAAAAGCCCTCCGCGGTCAGCGAAATTCGCTCGTAATCTGCATGTATCAGATTTTTCGGCAAGTGCTTACAACCTTCCAGAACCCCGTCAAACAGCGCACCGCCGTTTTCAAATCGTGTCTCGCAAATCTTTCTTTGCAGCCCCTCGGTCAGCCGAAGCGACAGCATCGCAAACTCCGAAAAACCGCCGCCGGCGCCGTCGTCTGCGGGCGCATTGCCGTTTAAAAAGCCCTCTAAATCGCGTGGGAAATAAAATCGCCTGCCCTCCATAAAGGAGTGCGCCGCGGGACCGAGCCCCAAATATTCCCCGCACCGCCAATACTGCAAATTGTGTCGGCTCTCTTTGCCCGGCCGCGCAAAATTGCTGATCTCATACTGGTCGTACCCGTGCTTTTTAAGCTCGTTTACGGCAAACAAATACTGGTCTGCCGTGCCGTCCTCATCGGGCAGATTAAGCTCTTGCTTTGCAAACGGCGTACCGGGCTCTATCTTTAAAATATACGCGGAAACATGGTCGGCCTCGAGTGCCGCGCAAAAATCGATCGAGCTTTTCAGTGTCTCCAAGCTCGAGTTCGGCAGGCCGAGCATCAAATCGACCGAAACATTATCGATGCTCGCTTCTCTCGCCGCTTTCACCGCTTCCCGCACGGTTTCCGCCGTGTGCCTGCGGCCGAGAATTTTCAATTCCGCCTCATTTGCGGACTGCATACCCATGGAAATACGGTTGA
>OHRT01000483.1_pt1 | contig 14285 bp, 9 predicted proteins | sample 1578521 | NCBI WGS metagenome assembly OHRT01 (sample SAMEA3879537, study PRJEB24766) | human gut metagenome | biome: human-associated habitat; feature: feces | place: USA | collected 1985/1987
AGTACATCAAATCCCTCGCCATATCCCGTGATCCCAGCGGTCAGGCTGGCCTGCAGTGTGACAGAGAGTTTGTAAAGTTCCACCGGCACCAGGGTAAAGCACCCAACGGCCAGAAAACCTTTGATGGCATTGATGGCCGCATCCTTGACGCTGGCCCGGCCGGTCTGATACTCGATTCCAACCTCGAACACGGCTACCACCAGTCCAACGCCGTACAGCGCCCAAGCCAGATAAGAAAAAAACAATACGATGGACTGTACCCATTCCATGGAGAACAACTCCACACCCATGTTTCCCATTTGTGCAAAAAAGTCGGCAAGAAAGCCAACCACCTGTCCGTAGAGCCATTCGATGATCTGATCCATCACGGTTCCAAGGACAAAGTCCCATATGAACATTTGAGGTTCACCTCCCTCAAGAAATATTAAAAACATACCGCAGTTTTACTTGCGGTATGTTCGTCCATCTTGCATTCTACAAAATCATTGTCACGCCATGGTTTGCGTCATACCATTGGACATATCCTGGGTAGGTTCCTGAAAAACCTCCAGGTAATTGCCTACAGCGTCAGCGAGCTTTTCAAAATCTGCGGGGGTTGGCTGATAGGCATACCATTCCAGCTTGCCTTGATACACCCATAAGTGCGGGCTGACTCCTTCCTTAAAGTTCGGATTGTTTACTGGTTTTGTTCCCAGAATTTCCTGAAAACGAAGGAGGGTACTGTCTACTACACCTTCGTTCCGGTTGATAAGCGATACTTTGAGTGCTTCGTAATGATTGGCATGTCCCAAGGTGACAAATTCTGCACGGATGCGGAGACTATCACTGATTTTTCCGTAGCAAGTTCTTCCGACAAACCTTGTATCGGAAAAAATCGCATCATGGTCGAAGAGCTTTCGCAGTTCTTTTTCAAATGTAGTCATATACTGTTCCTCCTACATTCCGAGAATTGTCCAGATATATAGCGGAGCCGTCAGCGTGAACACAAGGCAGGCGAACAGAATAGCCGGTGCGGATAGTGATAGGTAATCCCTTGAAGTAATCGCAGGATTTTCCCCCACTCCACACCGTACGTGAGAGTTTCCCCTCATACGGCGTTCCATCGTTAAGGTTTTTAAAGTAATTCACACAATTTACAAGTAGCTTTAACTGTTACTTAAATATTTCATTTAGACAAAGAATAGCTCGCAATTTATTGACCTTTTCCAGTTGCTTTTCGTCCAGTTGCAGAGTTGAGAGGTATTTCCCGATAGTATTCTCCTGCGTGGCGTGAACGAGAATGTGAACATCAACGTCAATCAAGATTAGATTTCTATAGCTGTCATTTCCACCAAGATATGTCGCCGTTTTATGATGGCAATGTATCCTGGCGATTTCTAAGAATCTGCCTGTAACAGCACATTTCCCTTGCTGAGAACAGTACAGAGACAGCCTGTTGTCGTTGTATTCCACGCTCCTGTCACGGACAGGATTCCGCATAAGGTAATGGAGAATAGCCACATTGACAGTTGCCAACTTTTTGTGTATTTCAGCACGTCCTTCGACAGTATAGCTGTTAATGCTACGCTTTTTGTCAATCGGCGTTTCTCCAATAAACCTCATTTCTCTGCTTTTACTATATTTGATGTAAATCGGACTGGTAATAGGCTTTGCGATTTTCTTCTTCATCTGTTGTTCGAGCTTGCCTTTTGCAGACGATTTGACCAAGAAAGCAATTTCTCTAAAATCACGGCTGACGTGTGTTGCATATTGATAGTAATTATGCCAGCCCATGACCAATGCATTGTATCTTAAAATGGTATTTCCTTTTGCGTCTACTTTCTTCAACTCATTTACAGCATAAACAGCCCTTTGCTTGATTTTCTCTTTTGCCTTATCAGAAATATGGGATTTCACAACATATTTGGTTTTACCGTTTGACTTCTTGCCTTTTTTGACCGCCTTCATTTTGAACCCTAAGAATTCGGAATACTGCCGTTTTAGATTGACTATCTTGGATTTTTCGGGGCTGATTTCAAGACCCAATCTATCGTGTAGCCAGCCTTTTACAGCCATGAACATCTTTTGGGCGTCACTGCGGTATCGACAAAAGATTTTAAAATCATCGGCGTACCTTACGATGTAACATTCCTTTAACCCAGTATTTCTAAGCTCCGCATAGACATTGCTTTTATCCAGAGTGCCGTTTTTCAGCACCCTGCATTTATACGCTACCCGTGTAGGCAGAGTTTCCCATTGGCTTGCCACCCACCAATCCAATTCATTCAGGACGATGTTTGACAGCAGGGGAGAAATAATCCCACCCTGCGGCGTTCCTTTTTCGGGGAAGCCAATGCCTGCCACCTCTGTTTTTAACATTGCAGAAATAATAGACAGTAGCTTTTTATCCCGAATACCAATCGACCACATCTGTTTCAGCAGTTTTCCATGACTGACATTATCGAAAAATCCTTTGATATCGATGTCTACCACGAAATGAAGATTTTGCCCCTGAATGGATTTGTAAGATTGGGAGATTGCATGTTCCGCACTCCTGTTTGGGCGAAAACCGTTGCTTCGCTTGAAGAATTTTGCTTCACAAATGGGTTCAAGGACTTGCAGAATACATTGCTGTATCAGCCTGTCCATAATAGTCGGAATGCCAAGCGGTCTTGTTTTTCCGTTGCCTTTTGGGATTTCCACACGGCGCACTGGTTGAGGAATGTAATTGCTTAGTCTTTTCTGAATATAGGCTATGAGCTGTTCGTTTTCCCATTGCTGTAAATGGGTAATGGTCTTTTTGTCTACTCCTGCGGTTTTGCTTCCGCTGTTTTTCTTAATGTTCCGGAAGGCAAGTAGTATATTTTCAGGACTACAAATCAGTTCAGTCAGATTTTTAAACTGACTGCCTTTTTCGCTATCCGCGTACAGCTTGTCTAAAACATCTTGAAAATCATAATATTCCGCATTGCGCAGGGCAGACCTTTTTGTTGGTTTTGCTCTTGTCAAAGTCAGCATTATCCTCACTTTCGGGGATTTTGCTTTTCTTAGTCATACTCGAACCTATGAATGTTAACTGCATTACTTTATTACACTTGTTTTGTCGACTGGCAGACTGACCAGTCGTCCCACTAGAGGCTGTTGCTCCACTCCCATTACAGAAGCTTCATCGCTCGTGCCTCCGCTCTCACAACGATAAAGGTAAGTTATACAGTGTGTTTTCCTTACCAACAGGTCATAGCATGTGCAACTGCTCGCTGTTCGTTGCTTTCGACGTTCCAATATGATGCAATATACTGTACTTAGGTGCTTCCTTTGAGCCTGCTGATTTCCATTGCCTGTAACAATGTTCCGACTTTCACTTCCACCCAGTTACTTTTCGGTAATCAGCGCCAAACCGTTGGCATACGCTTTTCAACGCATTCGAATTTTAGACTCTTTAAATCGTCAGTTCGTCCCCACTTCCGTGGATACTCACCATATACAGCTTCACTACATAATCACAGGCAACCCACACCTCTGTGAATCTTTCCTCAGCCTTACCTGTTAGGACCTGCTTTTTGCTCTTCACCCTAACTTTTGACAACCCGACAGTTCTTGCACAACTATCACGCTGTAGGGAGTTTGTGTGTGTCCCTTCCGGGCGTTACCCCTTCATTTGAACAACACCATATCAGTTGTATCAGTAGCTTTTCTTTTTACGGACGGCTACTGACCCCGCTGTCTATTCAACAAGCGGAACGTCTCGTCCGATGGAACTCATCAATGTAATATCTGGTACTCTTATTCGCAGAACGGTTGACCGTTACCCTGTTCCACACCTGGTCCTGTACGATCAGCATCCCCAGTTTTTTCAGCTGTTTTCCCAGATCCTTAATGTCAAAACATACGATACGGTTACTCAGTTCCACGTTGGTTCTATGGTTAAACACTTTTAAGGAACCATTGACGTAAATCTCAAGTGCCGTTGCCAGACGCTGTGCTTCCTGCTCTTTCTGATTACGGAGAAGATTATATAGATCCTCTAAGATCGGCATTTTTTCCGGTACCGGGTCAGAAAGGAAATCCTGATAGACCAGCCTTACGCATCGGTCAATGACGGTCTTTTCAACCGGCTCCAGTCCGTTCTTTCCGCCTACTACCAGCTCACAAAGAGACAGGATGAAGTCCGATTTTAAGGAAAGCGGGTCATCATCGTCAGCGTAATCCAGGTTAATATCCATCGGATTGATATAATCGTGGCTGGTCGGGGAAATACGGATCACCTGTCCATGAAATGCCCGGACTAACGGATAATATTCACCTTCCGGATCACAGACGATAATGTCATCTTTCGTCACGATAAATGCGTTTGCAATCTCTCGTTTTGCCGCAAACGACTTACCGGAACCCGGTGTACCAAGAATCAGTCCGTTCGGGTTTTTCAGCTTCTTCCTGTCTGCCATGATAAGGTTATTGGACAGGGCATTTAATCCATAATAAATAGATTCCCCAGCCATAAATAATTCCTGTGTGGTAAACGGAACAAAAATTGCTGTGGATGTCGTTGTCAGTGCCCGTTTGATTGGCACAAAATTCATCGCAAGCGGCAGGCAGCTCATCAGTCCCGGCTCCTGCTGGTAATCCAGCCGTTTCAATGCACAATTATATTTCTGTGCGATGCCGGCAGTCTGGAACACCACATTTTCCAGTTCCTGTTTGGTCGGTGCAGTATTTAAGAACAATGCTGTCACAAGGAACATTCTCTCATTTCTGGACTGCAGATCTTCCAGAAGCCTTTTTGCCTCCCCACCGTATGTATTTAAGTCCGAAGGGATAATATCCATGTCATAGCCTGCCCGGACCGCTTTTTTCTGTTCCTCGATCTTCATACGGTTAATATCCGTCACCTTGCTTTTCACCAGTTTGATCGCCTTCATCTGGTCGATGGACTGGATATGGAAATTTACCATCAGGTTACTGTCCATCTCCAGAAACTCTGCCAGCATCTTGTCGGTAAGTTCCGGTGCCAGGATCTGTAAATAGGAAACAGCTCCCATCGTGCCGCCCATCTCAAAATCTTTTCCATTCTTAAATACAAAACTGGTCGGTGCGACATAATCCTTGGTACTAAGCCCTGTCCGAAGTACATCGTCATAAGAGAAATGGAACGGAACTTTGCTGTCCTGGTTAAAGGTTTCATACATGATCTGTAACCGATCCTCCCCATTCAGCGGATAGGCAGATACCCCAAGAATCTTAAAGTTATTCAGAATATCCGACTCGATACGTTCCAGTTTTGGCCGTGCTTCCCGGATATTCTCCGCTTCAATCCCAAATGTGATATATTTGGTACGCATCAGCCCGTTGTTTCCTTTTGCCAGCTGGTTATTGAGCATTTGGGCAAACTCCATACGCAGGTCATCAAATTCATCCTCCTGCGGATTGATATGGATGACCTTCTCATACTCTGCCATGTTGCTGTGCTGGTTGATAAAAGACAGCTGAAAATGAATCGTGCTGTCAAAGTAATTCAGGAAATCACACCAGTTTTCAAAGATGGCGTTCTTATCTTCATTCTGTGCCAGCTGATAGTTGATGTCATAAAAACGGATCGTCTTGGAATAAAACTTGTCCTGCACCCGGCAGATACCGTCCCTTCCCATCTCATGGTATGGAATCGACTGCTGTGCAGTGATCCTCTTATCTCTGGCACTATCCGGTGTTTTCTTTCCTGTCCCACTGCCTTTCGTTCCGGAAACCACTTTTCCTGCCGGACGCTGCCCCGACGGTGCTGCGACAGGTCTGCTCTTTTTCTTTTTTGCGTTTTTCTTTGCGTCACGCACTGCCTGCTTTTCTGCTCTGGCTGCCAGCTTTGCTTTCCTTTTTGCATTTTTCTTATCCGCTTTTTCATGTTCCTTATGCAGTTTTTCTTCATATTTCTGTGCCCTTTTGAGGGCTTTCTTTTCCCTGCGTGTCAGTTTCCGGTTCGGTCTGCGGACACCTCTTTGCCGTTCCAGTGCTTCATACCCTGTCACCATCGGCTCATCATGCAGTCTGCCGCTTACTGGTCTTCTTTTCATTGCGGGGTCTGGAAGTTCTTCTTCTCCATCCTCCTCATCCAGCCAGTAATCATCCGGATATAATTCGTCTAAACTCTGTGGCGGCTGTCTATCGTTTTTTCTTTTTAACACTCTTCGTTCCCCCTTTCTTCTTTCTGACCACGGTATATTTTTTCTCGTACATATTTTCCATCTGGTACTTGCGTACCGGAGGACGGATAAATTTTACGGTGATCATATTTTTTAAGACCTTTTCTAACGGAAGCCCATCCTTCTCATACATGGCAAACAAAAATGCCGGAAGCATCAGAAGGCACATCCCGGTCGCTGCGTTACTGGAACCAATAATTCCCCTGCTTAAGAAATAAAACGGAAGCCCTACCGCCGCCGCAATCCCAAAGCAGATCAGCTGCCGTTTCGTCAGATTGAAAATGATCTTATTCTTGACCTTGGTTAAGTCTTTAGGCACAGATACAAATGCCATTGCCAATTCCTCCTTTCTTAATGGGCGTTAAAGATACTGCGGGCGAAGTTTCCTGTTTTCATCAGACTGAAACACAGGATCACCGTGTATGCCATCACGCCGAACAATGCAGAATGTATGTTATCTGACATTTGGATGTTTGCGACCAGGACCGCATAGATTCCCACGCAGACCATCATAAAAAATCCCTGGAATGCCAGTGCAAACAATCCACGAAGATAGTTGTTCCCGATCTGCCCCCATTCCCGGTTGGACATGGTTGCGAACGGGATCGCTCCAACGGACGAATAGAGATAAATCTCAATCATACGTCCATACAAAATCACTGTAATAAAGACTGAGATAATCTTCATACACAGGCTTACAAGCATCGTTTCCAGTGCCAGTATGACAAGTTCACCAATCTCCATAGATTCCATCGCCGTTTCCATTGTAGAGATCATCGTATCTATATTGATCGCTGTATCAGAACTGATAACTCCAGCTGCCCGGCTGACTACGGACTGCCCGACATCAAATACCGCCATCGTGATCGTAAAGGTATGGCTGACGATCCAGACTGCCACCCACATCTTGAAAAAGTATTTAAAGAACATCCAGGTGTCGATGTCGTGCATGTTGTTCTTTTCCGTCAACATGGAGATCAGCTCATAACAAAGTACAAATGTGATAATCATACCGGCAATCGGTACAATGACCGACTCGGAAAGATTCTGTATCATGCTGTAAATGCTGCCATTCCAGCCCTGCGGTGTCTGCCCAACCTGAGCAGCAATCTGACCGGTCTTTTCATTGACATCGGTATACATTGTTGTCAGGTTGGAACTTACCATGCCTGTCAGAAGATTCCTCATCCATTCTTCAATCGCTTCAAATATCCGATCCATGAGTCATCTCCCTCCTGCTTCTCTCAGCTGAACAATCCGGACAGTAACGGTACCAGCTGGGTGCCAATCAGAACGACACCGCCTCCTGCCATCAGCTGCTTGATCCCCTGGGACTTTGCACCTGGGTTGTCGTTTCCATATCCTTCTAACAGGTTAATAACACCCCATACTGCAAGTCCTGCTCCGATTGCCACCACTAGTGTCTGTAAAATATTGATTGCCTGATTAAAAAACGCCATATTCGTTGTCTCCTTTCAAATCTCTGTATTTCTTTGGTTTCTATCTTTAAGAAGTCTTTTCCGGCTCTGCCCTTACGGGCGGCCTTTCATGATCTCTCAAATCCATCACCTCCCAAAAGGGCAAAGAAAAAAGAGCTATGTGTCCGAATCTTTCACATGCTCTGCTTCCTTGTTTTCTGTATTTAATTCTTTTGCCAGACTCTCTTCCGAAAACTCATACAGGTCAAATTCCTGTGTCCTCGTCAGTTTCACTTCCATCCGATGCCGCATATACGCTTCCACATCAAACTCATTTTTCTTATCGTAGTCTGACAGCTCCTTATACCGTTTGTGTTTGGTAATATCGAACTTGTCACTGAAAAATGGTCTTACACCTCGAAGCTGCAAGATACATTTGCTGCCATCCATGACCGCAAGTTCGTCCCGGCTCATCAATTCCTTTCCTGTTTTCTGATAGTTCATCCCGTAAGAACGGCTCTGTCCACGGGTGTCCGAAGTGTTATATAAATCAATCGTTTCTTTTCCCAGCGTCTCGGAAATCTCCTTTAAGGTCGAACTTTCCTTACCGCCAAGGAATAACATCGTGTCGCAGTTACCTAAGATTGTCTCAGCTGCATCTTTGTAGATCGTCTTTAACTGGGACTGCGACTGGAGGATAATGGATGCAGAGATTTCCCTGCTACGGATGGTGGCGATCAGCTTGTCAAACTTTGGAATCTGACCGATATTTGCGAACTCGTCACAGAGGATTCTGACATGATATGGCAATCTTCCATGATGTACATCGTCCGCTCTGTCACATAACAGGTTGAATAACTGGCTGTACATCATCGCCACAACAAAGTTAAAGGTATCATCCGTATCAGAAATGATAATAAACAGTGCTGTCCTCTGGTCACCTACCATATCCAATTCCATCTCATCATAGCTCATGATCTCACGAAGCTCTGCAATGTCAAACGGTGCAAGCCTTGCACCACAGGAAATCAAAATACTCTTTGCTGTTTTTCCTGCCGCCAGTTTATATTTCTTATACTGACGCACTGCAAAATGCTCCGGTTCTTCCTTTTCCAGTTCCTCAAACAGCATATCTACTGCATTTTTAAATGTCTCATCATCTTCCCTTGTTTCCGAAGCGTTGATAAACTCAAGCAGGGTCGCAAAGTTCTGTTCTTCTTCCGGTGCTTCATACCAGATATAGCCGATCAGGGCACAGTACAGAAGCCTCTCTGCTTTCGTCCAGAAATCCTCACTGGACTTCTCGCCTTCCCCTTTCGTGTTCACCATGATCGTATTTACCAGTTTCAAAATATCCTTTTCCGAATGGATATAGTGGAAGGGGTTATAATGCATACTCTTGGAAAAATTGATCGTATTCAATACTTTTTCTTTATATCCATGCCGTACCAGCATCTTTCCGCACTCAATGATGATCGTCCCTTTCGGGTCCGTGACCACATAACTGATGTATTTTCCCATCTGCATCAAGTTGGGTTTTACATAAAAACGTGTCTTTCCTGAGCCAGATCCGCCAATCACGATCACGTTCTTGTTCCTCGCAAATTTCGGATTCTTTGGTCTGCCATTCATGGTCAGCCGTTCCGTCATGGTCAGCAGGATATTGTTTTCAAATACCGGGTCGATAAAGGGTGCAATGTCTTTTGCCGTCCCCCATCTTGCCGAACCATACTCCACTCCCTGCCGAAACTTTTTGGCATTTTTTCCTTTCATGTAGACCATGAGCTTCACTGCCACGGCTCCAGTAATCCCAACCAGCAATTCATTTTTATGCATACTTGGGAGAATCCTGCTAAATGCCATCTGGAAATTTAAGATCAGTACCATCAGTCTTTCTATCATGGAATCACCTACACAGTATTGATATAACCATGCCAGCTTATTTCCCACATAAAAGATCACGATATATGGAAGATTCATCAGAACAATCCGAAGCAGCTTATGTACATCCACCGGCGGTAATCTCTCCAGGTATCCTTTTCCTACACCAAGCAACTTCTGTAATCTACTCATAATGATGGCTCCTTCTCCTTTCCTTTTGTTTTCTCCAGTTCCCTGTGCTTTGCAAGCGATTTGGTGATTGCCTGCTGTAACTTCTTCCTCACAGATGGTTTTTTGTCCTTATTCAGAGACTTGCCCGTGTATTCCTTAAAAGCGGCAGTCATCACATCAGCATCCCTTGCCTTAAAGAACACATAGTATCTTGGCGGGTCCGCAGTCACATCTTTTTTCAGGCTGAAATCAATGCTGTACTTCTTTGCTACCCGTTCAAAAGACTTGATGTTTCCATCTGTGATCTCAATGTTGGACAGCTGTACATTCTGCTTCATCAGCTTATCAAGGCTCTGTTTTCCCTTGTAGGTCTTATCCTCCTTTTCCTTCTGGGGCTGCTTCTGGTTTGTTTTCTGTCCCTGCTGTTTTTTCTCCTGCTCCATCTTTGCAAGAGCCTTTACCATGGCAGCTTTCAGCAAGTTGGCAGTGACCTTGCCACAGCGGATACAAAGTGAGACTGTTTTCTCATTCACTTCATCCTGCAATCACACCACGCCCTTTCTTCTCTCACTGCTGTCTTATCCTCATTTATCACATTGCTGCTCCTTTCCTCTCTTTTCTGCCAGTTTCATATATTCTTTTTCTGATTCCGCCCCCACTTTGATACAGCACCAAAGGACAAATCCATATACCAGAAATACTGCAGCCGCAGCAACGATCAATACTGTTTTTGTCATCTTCTTTTCTCCCTTCACTTCTCTTGAAATTTTATAAGAGGGCATCTATGAATCCTGTGTCCATAAATGCCCTCATCCATTACTGAAAAATCCTATGATCTCTTATTTTTTCTTTTTGCGAAGAATCACTGTGCCACCAAGACCAGCCATTCCAGCCCCTGCAAGCAGAATCCAGAACAGAATCGGCGTATTATCTCCTGTCTTTGGTGCAGTCGATTTCTTTGTTTCTTCTGTGGTTTTCGTCTCCGATGTTGGTGTGGTTTCTGGTGTTTCCGTCGGTGTCTCTGTTGGAGTTTCCTCCGGTTTCGCCTCATCCTTCATCACAACCTTCTGGATTTCTCCAGTATCTTTGACCGTAAACTTTACATCCTCTGCAACCAGATAACCGTCCGGTGCAGTTTCTTCACGAAGGGTATATTCCCCGATTGGAAGCATCTCAATATAGTGTGGTTTTTCTTCAGATGTCCAGCTTTCTACGGTCTTTCCATCTTTGTCAAGGATTGTCAGTTTCGCTCCTGGCAGCTCCTTACCAGAAATATCGGTCTTGGAAATCTGCACTTTTGTCACATCATCCTTCATTTCCACTTTCTGTACTTCACTGGTATCTTCCACCGTAAAAGTGATGCTCTCTGCTGTCACATAACCGTCCGCAGGAAGTGTTTCTGTCATGGTGTACTTCTTGCCAGCGGTCAGTTCTTTGATGATATGTGCTTCTTTACCGGAAGTCCATTCATCCACAGTGTTTCCACTCTCATCTGTGACTTTTAGTTTTGCTCCCTCAATCTCCTTTCCGTCTGTCAGGGATGTTTTGGTAAACTCTACGGTTGTCGGCTCATCTTCAAAAGTGAACGCATAAGACAGTGTTTCCTTATCTGCCCCACCATATTCAAAAGTAAATTCCTGTACCTGGTCTGTTGTCGCAAATCCCGGTGCCGGGGAAGTTTCTTTCACATAGTAGGTATAGCCAAGTGGCAGATCTGCCGTAAAGGTCAGTTTTCCTTCCTTATCCGTAGCCCGCTCCTCAATAACCGTATCCGCTTTCAGAATCACATCGCCTTTTGCATTGACAATATCTTCTTTATTGCACAGGGCAAATACAGCCCCTTCCAGTACACGGTCGGAATCTTTTTCTTTCTTTAGCACGTTCACTTCTGCCTTCTGACGTTTGTTCTGCCAGTCAGCGGAATAAGTAACAACTGCGGTATTCTGGTCACGGTAAGTCAAATCTACTTCACGAGTTTCTCCATCCAAGACATATCCACTTGCTGTCTCTTTCTCTTTGACATAGTATTTGCCAAGAGGAAGGTCTGTCAGTTTTGCCACGCCTGTTTCATCCGTCGTGATCGTTGCTACCAGTGCATCTTTCTTGTAGTAATCTTCACTCTCGCCATCCGCTGCTTTTATATCTTCTAAGGCATAAACCTCAAAAGTAACCTCTTTCAGGGAACCGGAAAGATATTCAAACAGATGCTTCATCCATCCGCCAATGGAATCCAGTGCAGATACTTTCTCCAGGAACTCACCTTTTTTATTGATGATAAGTGTTCCGGTTGGCACTGCATCTTTCATCTCTACCTTCTGGATCTCGGCAGTATCGTCCACAGTAAAAGAAACTTCTTCCGCCATCAGATAGCCATAAGGAGCCATTTCTTCACGAAGGGTATACGTCTCCCCGGCTGTGAGTCTTTCAATCAGATGTTCCTCACCCTTTACAGACTTCCATGTATCTACCACATTTCCATCCTTATCAAGCACCGTAAGCGTTGCCCCTGAAAGTTCCACGCCTGTCGTAATATCAGACTTCGTAAAGGTTACTTTTGTCGGCTGGTTCTTAAATACAGATTCCAGCTCTACCACTTTCACATCCTGTCCCTGATATTTGGCAGTCACTTCCAAAGTCTCAAAAGAAGAGACATACCCTGCCGGAGCTGCAAGTTCTTTGATATAGTAAGTACCAAATGGAAGGTCAACGTCAAATACTGCCCTTCCATCTTCCCCACTGACTGCTTTTCCAAGTAAGGTATCTGCCTTCACAATCACTTCTTCATGTGTCAGAATATCTTCTTTTGCATAGATGCCAAACTCTGCACCTGCCACAACCGTTTCTGTCTCTGCATCCTGTTTTACTACGGACACTTCCACTTTCTGACGGTCATTCTCAAAAGTTGCTGTCTGCTCGATGACTGGTGTTTTCTGGTCTTTGTATTCAAATGTTACTGTCTGTGCTTCTTCGTTTAACACAAAGCCCTCTGGTGCTGTCTTTTCAACAATCTTATAGGTTCCAAGTGGAAGGTCGGTGATCTGTGCCTTTCCATCCTTATCCGTGGTAACAGTTCCTACCAGTTCCCCGGAAGCATACTCCAGGATACGGTTTCCGTTATCATCTTTCTGGAAGTCTGCTGTATAAATATCTTCTGCAGCATACATCTCAAAGACTGCTCCCTCCAGAGTTTCTTTCTGATAAGTAAAGTCATCTTTATAACCATTTAAGACCTTACCCTGTTTTACGATGTTCAGTTCTCCCTTAACCGGATGATTCTCGTATGCAATCTCGATGATCACATCGCCGGAAGTTCCGTCCATCTGATATGCTGTATTGGAATCTACATTCACCTCATAGTAATTCTCATTGAGCGTATATCCATAAGGTGCGTTCACTTCCTCAATACGGTAATGTCCAATTTTCAGATTCTGTGGAAGGATTAAGTATCCCTGCTCATCTGTAAAATAAGATTTGTGTTTTACCGTCGTCGGATAGGTTGTTACCTGTTCCACATACTTTTCTGTATCCAGGTTAAAAATCTTAAACTCTGTATTCTTCTGAAGCACTGCTTTCTTTGTCTCATCGTCCTGTTTGATGATCTTCAGCTTCGCTTCAAATTCTTTGTCAAGCAGCACTCTCCATACCTGCGGTGTAGTCGGATGATTTTCCGTAATCTGCACGATGAAATCATTGACCGGAGTGTAATTATGTGGCGTGGTTGTTTCACGGACGATGTAAGTTCCATAAGGAAGTGCAATACTGCGGGCATACCCTTTCTCATCCGTAAAGATCTCTGTTGCACCATTTTCTCCGATCACTACCGGCTTGGCAGAATCAAAGTCATAGCTGCCATCTTCTTTTACTGTCAGGGATGATACCAGATAAGCGGTAAATCCTGCACCTTTCAGTAAATCGGCATCTGTCTTTCCGTTGTTCGCTGCCTTGATAATCTCAAATGGCTGCTTCATCACCTGTTCCAGAGACAGACAGTCACGCTTCACTTCCGCTACAAGATCACCCTCGTAATTGCAGACCAAATCATGTTCTTCTTCATCTGCCAGGTAACCCGTTGGCGGAGTAATCTCTTTTACATAGTAATTACCAAGGTATAATCCATCTACGGAAGCCTGTCCATTCTTATCTGTTGTGAGAGTGGCAACCTGCTCGCCTGCTTTGTAGATCACACCAGTTGCTCCATCCGGATGGACAATATCCTCACGGGCATACAGTCCATAGACTGCCTTTTCTAAAGTAGCATCTCCCTGTGGAACAGCCTTCTTTGTTTCTTTGTCCTGCTTCTGTAAGGAAATCTTTGCTATCACACGCTCGTTTCTGAAGGTATGCTTAAATGTCAGTTTCGCTTCCTTATCGTTTGTATAAGAAAAAGTAAACGTATAGACATCATCCGCATTTCTCAGATAGCCTTCCGGAGCCTGTACTTCCTTTACATCATAGGAAAATCCCAGCGGCAGGTCTGCGGTAAACTTCGCCATTCCATCATTTCCAGTTGTCACTTTCTCAATCAGAGTGCCTTTCTTTACAACAACCGTTCCATCTGCATTTTTAATGTCACTGGCTGCATAAAGTCCAAAAATTCCTCCATCCAGAGGATTTTCTGTATCCTTATCCTGCTTTGTCACAACTA
>OHRT01000504.1_pt1 | contig 13896 bp, 13 predicted proteins | sample 1578521 | NCBI WGS metagenome assembly OHRT01 (sample SAMEA3879537, study PRJEB24766) | human gut metagenome | biome: human-associated habitat; feature: feces | place: USA | collected 1985/1987
TAACAGGTTCGGTCAACGCCGAACAGTTTAATTACGCGACCTCGTGTCGCGCGTACGCGAAGGATAGCGATAGGTAACCCTTTGAAATTGTCTCCGGGTTTTCCCCCACTTCACACCGGACATGCGACTTTCACCGCATCCGGCGTTCCATCAAGCATAGTTTCAGCAGTGATACACAACCACTCTTTCACATTGGCTAAGTTTTGCTACTCTACCGCCAGAAGCGGCAGTCCTGCGGTAGCGCGCAGTTTGTTCACTTTGGTAATAGCTTTGGCATTCAAAGAGTATTCCTTTACCAGCGCCGCTACAGATTCAATGTTTTCCGAGCTGACAATTACCCATCCCTGTAAAGAAAGAAGCATCAGGTTTTGGTAGCTGTCATTGCCCTTTTTACATTCGTTTGATTTTCTGTAGCAGACACAGGTCTGCACATCCAGTTCCTTTCCGGTGACTGCACACTTCCCATCTTGTCCTGCATAAAGCGAAACGCGATTATCGTTGTACCTCACCGATTCGTATGGTATCGGATGCCGCATCAGCCAGAGCATTGACTTCACATCTATTCTCAGATTGTCGTGTATCTCAGCTCTGCCTTCGGGCGTATACGGATTGATTTTTCGGCTTTTTCGCATTGGGATTTTGAACTGTACGTAGGCTAATGGCACCAGCGGCGTTTCTCCGACCCATCGCATCTGCCTCGATTCTCCGTATCGTTTCCTCAGATATCTGTTTTTGATTTCGCCTTGCTTCTTGATCCCATCGATACGATGGAGAAGCTGTCCGTTGATAGGACGGGCGATATCGCTGAAATTCAAGTTGACTCTTGTCGCAATGCAGTAATAATCCTGTATTCCGATCACCTTGGCGTTGTAGTCACCCACGTTCAGGCTTATTTCTTCAGCCGTCTTGCTTCTTTGTATCGCCCTGATGGTTTCAGCCATTTCTTTGCTGATCCTTTTCGTGGCTTTATCGCAGACATTTGAAGTTATCACCCATGAATTACCTTTACGCCGCAGCTTTATACGAAAACCCAGAAACTCACTGTCACGCTTCCTAAGATTGGTCACTTTGGACTTTTCATCAGAAATTACCAGCTTAAGCCGTTTCCACAGCCAGTCTTTCACTGCATAGTAGGTTTTCTCGGCATCCTCTTTGGTTCTGCAAAATATCTTGAAATCATCCGCATAACGGACAATCCGCATTTCCTTGAGGTTGCTTTTCTTTAAGGCCGTATAGCTGTTGTACTTTTTCTCCGCACCATTAGGGTAATAGGTCACTTTACATGGATGTTCCATGTGCGCCACCATCTCATCCCACTGGGAGGCAATCCACCAGTCCAATTCGTTGAGGACGATGTTCGCCAGAAGTGGGGAAAGGATACCGCCTTGCGGTGTTCCTTTTGATGGCAGGACGGTTTCTCCGTTGGGCATTACGATTGGTGCTTTCAGCATGGCCTTAATAATCTGAATCAACTTGGTGTCCCGTATACCCAGAGTCCATATCTGCCTAAGCAACTTTCTGTGATCGACGTTGTCAAAGAATCCTTTAACATCCACATCGACTACATAGTGAAGCTTGTTCATCTGAGCAAGTCCATAAGCGTAGGAGATAGCATTTTCAGCGCTCCTGCACGGTCTGAATCCGTAAGAGTGCTCATAGAACTTTGCTTCGCAGATCGGCTCCATGACCTGCAAGATACATTGTTGTACTATTCGGTCGATAATACACGGTATTCCCAGAGGCCTCAGCTTTCCGTTTGGCTTCGGTATTTCTACTCTTCTTACTGCCTTTGGCTCATACCTCCTGAATTGTTTCTGGATGAGCTTCACAAACTTATCCTCTGGCATGGCTGCCAGTGACTCAATCGTCCGCCCATCCGTGCCTGCGGTATGACTGCCGTCATTTCCCTTGATATTTCTGAATGCCAGCTTGATGTTGTTAGGCGCACTGATGATTTCCATCAAATGCCCGAAAGTTTCACCGTTCTTACTAGCGGCATACAGGTCGTCAAAGGTTTTCTGCATGTCATAGTATTCCGCATGGCGCATCTTGCTTTTCTTCTTAGCTTTCTGTGCCATGTACATCACCCCATTCTTTTGAAATCGAGTGACAATTTCTTTTTCTTACTCGACTGCATGAATAGTGGTTGTGTACTGCTGACGTTTTGCCTGACTCGTGGCCATTCCTAACCATCCTCTTTTTCGCAGATGGCATCATCGGTTCGACCACTGCTTTTCAGCAAGAATTTATCCGCTTATTGTTCTTCGTCGGATTATCCAATGGACTTCCTGCCTTTCCTTGTTCCGATAATTCTATCTGTCCATACATACCTTTAGGTGTTCCCTCTGGGCCTGACAGCTTGGACACGCCTGTAACGTGCCACGGCGTTTCGTAACAACCATTTCTACTCTGCCGCACTGTCTGGGCATTAACCCACACACCCATTTCTGAGCGTGGCACTTTTAGACCTTTACATTCGGGAGTTTCGTCAGACATCTCTGTCATTCTCACCATGGGTATCTTGTAGACCCCCGGCATATAGGATGCACCGTCCACCTCTGGACAGCTTTCGTCAGCTTAACCTGTTACGGCATCTCTCTGCCGACTTCACCGGGCTCCATACAGAGTTTTGCCCTCTGCATGCCGGAGTATCAGGGGAGGCGTTTCAAGGCGTTACCCTATCATTCCACCTCTTGAATTATCAGTTCACAGAACTGACTGAAACAGCACTGTGCGCCGCATTTTCGGTGGCGAACAAGTCGCACGATTGTAGTGCATGGACTTCTTGAAGTTGATGGTGTTCAGCACGCTTATCTTGTACCCGGCGCGCTCCAAGAGCCGCCCTGTTTCCAGTACCAACTGTCCCTTGGGATCGGTGACGACATAGGAGCTGTGCAGCTGCATCAGGTTGGGCTTGATGAAAAACCTCGTCTTGCCCGAGCCGGAGCCGCCGACGATGAGCACGTTCTTGTTCCTCGCGGTCTTTGCGTTTTTCGGACGGCTGTTCATGGTGAGCCTTTCAGTCTGCGTCAAAATGATGTTGTTCTGGAACTTCGGGTCGATGTATGGCCGGATATCCTCAGCGGTGCCGAAGCGGGCCGCGCCGTACTCGATGTTGTGCCGGTACTTCTTCGCGTTCTTGCTGCGAAGATAGACGGCGAGCCGCAGCAGCAGCCCGCAAATGAGACCGACGCAGAGGTCGAAGGCGTTGAAGCTCGGCAATGGGTTGCCGAACGCGGCAGGGATAGCACTGATCAGCCCCAAAATCTTCTCCGTGGCGTTGCCGCCCTCGGCCATGCGCCAGGCCTCGCCCAAGTTGGTGCAGGCGAGGCCTATGAGCACATAGGGCAGGTTCGTGAGGACAAGTTTCTTCGCTTTCATCGCTCAAGCTCCTTCCTGCGCTCCTTGGCAGGCTCGGCTTTCGCAGCCTGAGCCGTGAGATCGCGGAGCTTTTTTAGCACCGAGGGGCGGCGCTCCTTTTTACCTGCGTACTCCTTGAGCGCGGCGGTGAGCGCGTCCGCGTCCCTCGCCTTGAAGAACACGAGGTATCTCGGCTTCCCGGCGGACTTGTCCTTCTTTATGGCGAAGTCCACGCCGTATTTGCGGGCGACGTGCTCGAAGTCCCGGATGCTGCCGTCGGCGAGCTCAATGCTGCTGACGCCCTGGTTTTGCCCGATGAGCTTCTTCACGCTCTGCTTGCCCTGCGGGTGGACGTAGGCTTTCGCGGCCTTTTTGTTTTTGCGGTAGGCCATGAACTTCGCTATGGCATTCTTGAGGGTCCTGCCGGTCAGCTTCGCAGTGTTGATCGCCAGCGTCAGCGCCCGGCTTTCGACCTCCTCCTGCATTCAGTCACCTCCATCAGGTAACTTCCTCCACAACGAAAACGACAGAGAGCACCTGTTCGTCGATGCCGACAGAGGTCGCGGAGACGTTGGCGTCGTAGTCCAGCGGCATCGTGCTCCCAGCGCCGATGCTCCAGTCGCCGGTTAGGGCGAGCGCCTCGCTGTCGCCGCTGTTCGCGGACTGTGCGCCGCCGATGGCGAAGCCTATGAGCTTGCTGTCCACCTTGGCCGCGGCCATGTTGTACTCAAACGGCACGAGCGTCCAGCCGTTCTCGGTGCGCAGCGTGACGCCGGTGACGCGCACGTCGCAGGTGGAGTTGTTGGCGATGGCGGCGTCGGTGCTCGCCGTGACCTCGCCGTTTTCGGTCACAGCCAGAGGCAGGCCGGCAGGGACAGTGACGGAGAATATCTTTATCTGCGTCCAGTGAGCGTAGAGAGTGTGCGCCGTCTTGCTGCCGACCTCCGTGTTCTTCTCCACAAGCTCGCCGCCGGTCTCAGCCGTGAACCAGCCGTCGAAGATGTAACCCTCCCGCGTCGGCTCTGGCAGCTCGCCGTAGGCGTCACCGAAGATGACAGTCACCTCATCCTCGGCGAGCACGCCGCCGCAGGCGTCGAGCCCCACATCGACGTAGACCGTCAGTTCCTTTGAGCAGCCGTCGCATATGCCGCCGCCGTCCTTATCCGAATGAGTCTCGTACTCGTAGACGGAATGGCCGCAGTCCGAACAGGTCTTGGTACGCCGGTGCTGGGTCTCGCTGTAGTCCTGCCAGTCGCCGTAAGCAAAGCTGTGGCTCTCATAGGTCGCGGAGCCTGTGTAGCTGGAACAGGTGGAGCAGTAGTCCTGCACCTTGTGCTGCGTAGAGCTGTAATAGCTGTACCTGGGCGCCGTGCTGTGCCGTCCGTAGGACACCGTCGTGCTGCCGCATCTGGTACAGGTGGCCGTGCGGCTGTGCTGGCTGCTGTTGTAGTACGTCCAGCTGCCGTAGCTGTAGCTGTGGCTTGTGCCGCTGTCAACGAGAGCGCCGCAGTCGTCGCAGTATTCGTACCAGTTGCAGCCGTTCCACTCCGTGTAGGTGGAGTAATGGTAACACGGCTCCACATAGACATAGCCGCAGACCGTGCAGACCCCGTCCGAGTCAAAAGAGTGCGGGGCCTGAGAACTCCAGTTGAATTCTATCTGGCCGCAGCCGGAGCAGCGTGCGACGTACCAGTGCAGGTCGCTGCCATACGCCTGCCATTCCCATACTGCACTACACGGATTTCCCGGAAGGCAGACGCAGTTGCTTATGCCGCAGTTGTGACCCGCAGCGAAAGCAGAGGGAACGAGCGTGAACGCCAGCACGAGAACGAGAAGCAGGGATACGATTCGCTTTTTCATCATTTCTTCCTCCTTACACGATGGAGATCGTGAACACGACGTTCAGCGCGTTCACATTCTCACTGTTCGGTGCATCTGCGCTTATCTTGGCGAAGTATTCGAGCGCGAGGCTCTCCTCGGCCTTTATGACCGGGAAGGCCGTGGTGTTTATGCCGAGCTTGCCGGGGCCTTCCGTAGGACAGCCGTTTATCTTGAGCGCGATGGTTTTAGCGCCCGAGAAGCTGTTGTAGTCGCCGACCTTGTACGCGCCGTCCGTTACCTCGACGCCGGTCACGCGCACAGCGCCGCTTTTGGAGTTGTTCGTGATCTTGGCGTTGTCCGCGGTCACGACCGTGCCGTTAATGACGTGGATGGGAAGGGACGCAGGAACGGTGACGTTGACGGCGCGGTACTCATTGTCCACGGTGAGCGTGACCGGCACGGTGGCGGTGGTGCTCGTGTCCGCGAGGGCACCGAGCGAGAGGCAGAGCGCGAGGACAAGCGCCATCGCGCCTATGCGTTTAGCTTTCAAGGCTTGACCTCCTTTAAAAGATTTGGGGCGGCTTGCGCCGCCCCCTGGCTTATACTCACTCGGTCACGTCGTCCCACTCGATGACGAACACGACGTTAGCGACATTCGCGCCCTCGACCGCGCCGGAGAGCGGGGTCACGATGGCGTCGTAGTCGATGGCGACGCTGTTGCGGGAGCTGTCGCCCACGCCGGTCATGTAGCAGCCCTCGATGGGCGCGGTGATGAGGCTCTGAGTGGCCTCGTCGGTGCTGGTAGCGACCTGAGCGCCGCCGCCGATGCTCATGGCGAAGCCGAGCTTGTTGGAATCGACCTTCTCACCGGCGAGGGAAGCCTTGTCGCCAAAGGCGGTGAGGTTCCAGCCCTCAGCGGCGCTGATGCTGACGGAGGCGACGCGGACCGCGCCGTAGGAGTTGTTGGTGATCTTGCAGTCGGTGGCGGTGACAACAGTGCCGTCGTCGCTCATGGCCATGGGCAGGGCGGTCGGGACGGTGACGCTCATGCGGGTCGGGGTGATGGTACCGCCGCCGCCTTCACCGCCGCCAATGCCGTCATTGGTGGTCGTGAGGTTTACGGGGCTGGTGGCGCTGCCGCCGCTGGCCGTGATGTCGTCGGCGCACGCGCCGACAGCGAGACTGAACACCATGCAGAGCGCGAGCAGCATGGTAACGGGCTTACGAAGAGTTTTAGTCATGTGAGTACCTCCAAAAAATTTTAGATTTGTTGCCCTTATTCAAGGATGGTGAGTTCGATGACGACGCCCGCGCTTCCGAGCTTGTCGCCGGTGTCGGGGTCGAGGTTCGTAAACATAGCGGTGCACTCGTATGTACCGGCGTCGAGGTCGACGTCGAGCTTGTCCGACTCGATCTTGGAGCCGACCGGCACCGCCTTCGAGGTGTAGATGACCTCGCCGGTGTCGTTGCGGGTTATCTCGACGGAGATGGGGTAGCGGTTGATGTCGTCGTTGACGATCATGAGGCTGCCGGCCGACTCGCCGTCGCTGAAAACCGGCGAAGTGTTCATCGAGATGTTGATCATACCCTCCTCGACTTTCTCGTTGAGGCTGTCTCGGATGGCGTCCATGTCGGCTTCATCCCAGCCGCCCTCGGTGGCCGAGGGGTCAAACTCGATGCCGCCGGGGTCGTTTGCGGGCGCGCCGCAGCTCCTGAGCAGGAGCAGGATGATGACGGCGACGACGATGACCAGGCCGACGCCGATGCCGACTTTCTTGTACGTTTCCTTCTTCGAATTTTTGTTTTTCATTTTCAAACCTCCTGAGTTTTTGTCCGGGGTATTGGATGCTTGCTAGGGTGGAACCACCAGTTGCCGAAGTTTGAGTTTTATCCGGCATCACCTCCTCTCGTGTCGTGCCTGACTCGTGCGGCGTAGTAGCTCTCCATGGACGCGGGAGCATTGTAGAGCGCCGTGAGCAGGTACTGGCGTATGTTGCGTATCCGCGTCGTGTTCTCCTTCATGCAGTCGAGCACGAACTCAACGTGGAAGCGGTTTAGCTTCAACAGCCTTGAACGCACAACATCCGCGCTGCGGCTTTCGCCGCCAACGCGGATGTAGTCTTTTGATGAACTCACAGCGTCTACGATCTGTTCCACAGCCTCGTCCACGCTGTCCCTGTCGTAGCCGTCCTCGCCGATAATGAGGTCGTACTCGATGTTTTCAAGGATTATCTCCCGCCACATCGCTTCGTCCTCGCTTCGCCTCGGGGCAGAGGAAGGAATTGAATGAGTTCTTGATTCATTTAGTTTTTTATTATTGGGTTCTTGATTGAATTTAGTATTTAATTGCGGCGGGTTTTCCGGCGGCGGAGAAGCCGTTTCCGGATTTTCGGTTTCCGGGTTTCCGTCCGGCGGAGAAGTGGAACGCGGCACCTCGTAGATGACGTACTCCGTGTCGATGAACCGCCCCTGCTCGTCGCGCAGCTGGCGGCGCTCGAGGTAGCCGAGGCGTTCAAGCTCGTTGAGCCCGGTGGAGACGTAGCTCTTGCCGTGCGGCGAGATGGCGGTCAGCCCCGCCAGCGTGTAGTCCCAGTCGTCGCGCAGCGTGAGCATAGTCCCCAGCAGCCCCCGCCCCTTGAACGACAGCCGCATATCCCGGAACGGATAGTTCGGCATGATGGTGAAGTCGCTGTTTTTCTCAATGCGGAAGACCGCCATGTGTTGCACCTCCTGATTTTTAATAATGAATCCAGTCCAAAAGAAAAAGCCGGACAAAAGTGTCCGGCTTTGTGACAATAGTAAAATTGAAAGTATGTAAAAACTTAGTGTTATGATATTCCCAGCCATGGTTTCAATAGTTCTTTTTCCCCTGTCTCATTAATGATATATAGGCTGGTGTTATAGTAATCATGAACCAATTTGCGAAAAATGTGAGCTGATATTTCTACCAACCTATAATCAGCAAAGCTTGGCGCCCCAACGATTTCGCGTTTGTTATATGGATTAATAAGCGGGTAAGAATTGGAGTAACGTAAAAACGGGCTGGGAGTATGACCCTCATGCAGATAAGAAGAACGACTTCCATAAAAGTATTTACAAAACCAGTCGGCATAATCTGGATTGGTATACCGTGAAAGCAGCTCTTTTAATTTTGAACTTATAGCAAAAACTTGAGAGCCACAACTCTTACATCTATCTGTGAATCTGTTTTGAAATATAGCCAGAGGTTCAAAAGAAGAAACAATGGCTGAATTTATAAAGTCACAAACGCCGGATTGGTGGGGAAGCTGTAGCCCTCTATAGATTTTGCTCGACGCTAATAATTGCCTTGATGAATTCATCAACAATTCATCATATTCCTCAAAATAATCCATGCCGAAAACGGCGCCAATTAACGAAAGCGCCTCTATAGGAATTAAAGCATTTCCTCTTGAATCTACAGGTAACTCCGATCTATCAAACCAATCGTAGTTGTAACACTCAAATATCACTCGATTATAAGAACAATAATTATTGGCTTTGGTCTGGACCGTAATTTTGTTTAGATTAAATGTCTCCAGAGTGTATTCGAATAAGATAGCTTGAATAGTTAAAAACTTGAGCCTGATCATTTCGCCAGCATCTTCTGGGGAATATGCATAGATATTTGAGGATATATGAGCTTCATCTAAATGTGCTTCAATGCTGGTATTATAAAGTTTTGAAAAACTAATCTCACACTTGTTGTGTGTTTTAAGCGTTAGGTCAAAAGCAAACCAATTCATTTTACCTGCTAAAGCAGTAGCAACTGCAGCAGTAACTTGTTCGTTATATTCTGGTCCAATCGGAGTAATATATAAATTGTTTATACACCCCTGTGTTTTGTAATCGAAGGCAACCTTACCGATGTTATTTTCTCCAAATGTTATTTCACGGCCTTCTCTAAATGGAGATAAGCACCACGCATTCTTTTTAATTTTCCCGAGCTCGCACCACAATCTGCGCAAAAAGTAATTGCTATCTCTTAAGCTTTTACTATCAATTTTGAAGGTTAGCATATATTTTTCATCTCCAAAACTGCAATTACATTTATTATAACATAACATATGCTTATTTTCTATTGATTGCAGGGTTATTATATTAGCGCTCCGCCTCGCGCTTTCTGCGTTTCTGCCACTGTTCCAGCAGCTTAATAATGGTCTCTTCCATGCGCTTCGGCGTATAGCTGGCGGGGAAGTATTTACGGAGCGTGTCGCCCGTGAGGGTGAGGCGCTCCGCTTCTTTTTTCTCCTCGGACATGATCGCCCGCATGACCTCGGCTGTCAGCTCGCCGCGCTGGGAGAACTGGTTCAACCGTTGAGCCTGGGAAAGCTACGGTGTGGCCTGCTCGCCGTCCATAGCGTTGCTTAATATGGCTTGCTCTTCATAAGCGAGAGAAAACGAACAGTAAGATAGATAGGTTTTTGCGGCTTACGCTCAAGGCTAGGGTGAATGTGGCGGAAATGGGCTTTGTTGGACGGAAAATATAGCTTAACAATTAATGTCCATCTATTGCCAGAAATATCAATCCATGTTATAATTAGTCATATTATGTCTTTTGTGGGGGGTGCACAAATTGAGTTTGTGCTGTAATGCTATACCTTATGATGGCACCTTGCCATATGTGTTTGTAAGCTATAAGGATAATGATGCAAAATCTTTAGCGATTATTGAGTGGCTGCACAGAGCTGGTGTTCGTGTTTGGTACGACAAGGGAGTAGATCATAGCCAAGAATGGCCGGCAATAGTTGCATCAAAGCTAAAGAACAGTCATGTTTGCATTTTGCTACTAAGCAGTAAATATGAGAAATCTGGTCCATGCACAGATGAGCTTTCTATGATTAAAAAGAATCAGAAGCCGTTTATTCCTGTTTTTTTGAGTGGATATACTCCAGCGGATAGTATTAGCCTGCAACTTGGTGGGCACACACCATTACGTGCTGATAATTTTTTGAGTGAAACTGATTTTTTGCTAAGGATATTATCTGAGCGCATTCTCATACCGTGTCGTACAACTGAACCTGAGGCCTACGATCCACCAAAACAGGAACTCGAACAGGAACCCAAACAGAAACCAAAGCACGAAATTGAAGATGGAACAAAACACGGGTTCAAGCAGGACGATAGGCATTTTGTTCGGGTTGTTAAGTATGCCGTCACGATGGTTATAGTTTTGGCAATTGTGACAGCAGCATATTTTTGGATTACTTCCAATCAATATACTCAAGAGGAAAGTGTTGCTACGAACGCACCACAGACTGTGCAGTTTGAGGGTTTTACTTGTATGATTGAAGACGGGGAAGCTACACTACTATCCTACAACGGAACTAAGAGTGATTTGCAAGTGCCAGATGTGGTTGAAAATGCAGCTATTACCACCGTTTCAGACCACGCATTCGAGGGAAACACGGCTCTATCGTACGTTACATTTGGTAAGTCTGTGAATAGAATTGGGGTGAGTGCATTTGCAGGGTGTAGCTCACTTAGACAGCTGCGACTTGCGAACCCAGAAGGCGTAATCGCAGAACCGGATGCATTTTCTGGCTGTGAGTCTCTGGTAGCGATTGAGGTTGCATCAGAGAATTATACATTGACAGTGTCAGAAAATTGTCGTGTGTTTATCATCGGAGCTGAGAGTGGAGCAGGAACTATAAAAGAAGTGCTAACGGAAGAAGATGGCGTCGTGTATGGTCGTACCGATAAGGATGAAGCGACGGTACTCTACGTATCAAATCTTTTTCCGGCGGGAGAAGTGTTTACTGTTCCAGAAGATGTGATGGCTCAGGACGGAGCTGTATTGCCAGTAACATATATAGAGAGCGATTCAATCGATGAGAATTCTTCCATGGGAGGTTTTTTGTTCCCAAAAGAGATAGGCTTTAGCGTGGAGCTAGCAGAAAAAATTGAAGATTTGGGGCTGCGCTTTAAGTATATACCAGGAAGCTATTCGCACTGCTGGCTGTTCACCTGTTTTGCTTCATTTCAGCTGGAAAAACGCCGCCCATTAGATGTAAATGATTTGCTGCCGAGTTCAGATGTTTGCATGGAGGCAATGAGCTTCTGTAGCACAGATGAGGCGGCTGTGTTAGCTGATCAAGGAATTTGGAGCAAACGTGAAAACAACGAACTAGTATATGTGATACACGGTACATTACAGGATCTCTATGATTATTTACGTAGCGAGTCATCGCCACTGTCGTGGAATGGATGCGAGAATTACACAGAATTTGGCCTTGGCACTCAATATGATAATAATGGAGAGGCAATTTCTGTGCTTCTTGCGAAGTAAAGCATCCGTGCTCTTTTTATGTAAAGGAATAATGCTGTTAAAAATGAGGTCAAACAATGAAACATGTTTGGTCAAATAGAAAGCAAATTGCCAGATTGAACACTGGGGTTGTAGGAAGCATATATGCAATCGTTGGCTTCGCAGGTATGTTTGTTCCACTTGATGAGCTGTTGCCAGAAACGTTGTCATTAACGAAGAGAATTGCGTGCAGCTTCGGAATTCTTTTGGGTATATGGCTTGTTAGCGTTTTTGCTTTAAGCTGGTATTTATCACGCAAGAAACGGTTTGATGTTATCACAGCCAATGGTGGACACAAGTTATATGTGCAATATGGTGATCTATTCGATGAGAATGAGGTGCTTAATCCAAGTGAACGGCGCAATATAGTTGTTCCAGTGAATAGATGCTTTGACACTATAGTAGATAATCAATTAATCTCTGAGAAGACATTACATGGTATAGCATTTAAAAAGTTATATGCATCAGGGAGGTACACGGAAGAATCGTTAAATACAAAGATTCAAGAATTGCTTGCATCAAAAAACTATGAATATGAAATGGTATCAGAAACATTGAAACCAGCGGGTAATACAAAACGCTATCTGGAAGGTACAATTGTAGATTTGCCCGGTTGCGGTAATGAACATTTGCTTTTGTGGGCATTGAGTACATTTGACTGTGATTTGAAAGCGCGTACATCAATGCAACAATATGTTTTAGCAGTCCAAAAGCTTATAGAAGCGTGTAGTACAGAATCAGAAGGTTTTCCTGTTGTTTTGCCCCTTGTAGGAACAGGCCTGTCAAGGGTAGAGAAGAATCAAATTGATGTGCTCTCTTATTTGCTGAGTGCATTTAAGTTAAATAGAGACAAAATCAATTGCGACATACACATTATTGTCCATGACGATGCAAAACACGAAATAGCAATAATGGATGTTAAAAGGGAGAAATAGAATGTCATATTATCGAACAAGGACTTACATAGCCGGTGATTGGGATAACGACAAGGATGCAGTAGATCAGCTTTGCAAATGGAATGAAAGTAATCATTGGAGCATTTCGTTTACTAATGCACACGACTTGATGTCTTCAAAAGACAGCAGCCTCAATTGCAGTATTAAAACTTCGCTTAAGACGCGAATGGATGCATCAAAGACGTTTGTTCTCATCGTAGGTGACCACACTAACTCTGCTACTGCTGGAAGCTGCAGATGGTGCAATAGTTACAATAGTCATGCCTGCTGTTGCGAAAAAGGTTATAACGTGGACTACAGAAGCTTTATTAGATTCGAGTGCGATAAAGCGGTTAACGCAGGTATAAAAGTAATTGTACTTTATAAATCGACAAGAGTTGACAAGAAAAAATGTCCGGAGATTGTTAAGGATAAGGGAACACATTTGCCCATGATTATGAAAACGAGCGAAGGAAAATGCTACTGGGATTATCAAACTGTTAAAAAGGCATTTAATGTATGAATATTAGCTGAGCAAAATTCACTGTTGTAAAGTTAGTGGTACAAGGGACTGATGAATCTCTATGTGCTAAAGGCTTGGACAAAATTGAGCATAATGAACTAAATATAGTTTTTAATAAGAATGGTCATAAACTGAAGGGACCTTCCGTTGCTGTTCCAAGTCTTGGGCTAAAGGTCGCTGCTGCTTTTCGCTATTACATTCAATAACTTGTGATGGCGTGGGTTTTGCCACAGGGAGGAACAACTGAGTATATTGTCAAAATGAGAATAATAATTTATCCTTTTTCCGGTAAATGCTGAACAGCATACTCAAGTTTATTTCTACTCATTTCTACAATTCCACCTCGCGCGTTCTGTGCTTTTGCCACTGTTCCAGCAGCTTAATAATGGTCTCTTCCATACGCTTTGGCGTGTAGTTGGCGGGAAAGTATTTGCGGAGTGTGTCGCCCTTTAGGGTGATGCGCTCCGCTTCTTTTTTCTCCTCGGACATGATGGCTCGCATGACCTCCGCGGTCAGCTCCCCGCGATGGGAGAACTGCTTGAGCCTCTGCGCCTGAGAAAGTGACGGCGTGGACTGTTCGCTGTCCATAGCGTCAAGCAAAAGCTGCTGCTCGTCCCTGCTCAGAAACGACAGTTCATAGGCAGGGTTGAACGCGATCTTGCGCTCGTCCACCATGTCCAGCAGCGGCGGGATTAGCTCTGTGAGACGGATGTAGCGCTGGACTTGTACCCCGCTACTCTCACCGGCTTCTTGAGCAATAGCGTCTCTTGCTCTTAACTTCGGTTCAACTTGAACCGAAGTTAAATCTTTCCTTTGCCCTTGATGCTGCATTGCCTCCAGCTTTAACTTATATGCAAATGCCCTCTCACTCGGAAGCGATAAGGTAGAATAAATTTCGCAAATTGAAAAGTAGATAAAAAGAGACATGGTTT
>OHRT01000510.1_pt1 | contig 13850 bp, 10 predicted proteins | sample 1578521 | NCBI WGS metagenome assembly OHRT01 (sample SAMEA3879537, study PRJEB24766) | human gut metagenome | biome: human-associated habitat; feature: feces | place: USA | collected 1985/1987
CCCTCAACACCAACCTCTGCTATTCCAATCCCGAGGTGCGCGAGGCCCTGACCGAAGAGGTGATGGCCTTTTTGCGGCGGCATCCGCAGGTGGACACCATTCACTTCTGGCTGGCGGACGACAGCAACAACACCTGCGAGTGCGAGGCGTGTCAAAAGGCGGTGCCCTCGGCGTTCTATGTGGATATGCTCAACCTGCTGGATGAAAAGCTCACCCGGGCGGGCCTGAAAACCAGGGTGGTATTTCTGGCCTATCTGGACCTGCTGTGGCCGCCGGAGGGGCGGACGCTGAAAAACCCCGACCGGTTCGTGTTCATGTTTGCGCCCATTACGCGCTCCTACTCGGCGCCTCTTCCCACGGACGCGCCGGCGAAGTCCCTGCCCCCCTTTGTGCGCAACCACCTGACCATGCCCGCCGACGTGGGGGAAAACATCGCCTTTTTGCGCGCGTGGCAGGCATGCGCGCCCTGCGACAGCTTCATATACGAATACCATTATATGTGGGACCAGTTCAAGGACGTCAGCGACTATGCCAATGCGCGCGTGCTGTGGCAGGATGTGCGCAACCTGAGGCAGCTGGGGCTCAACGGCTACATCTCCTGTCAGCAGACGCGCGTGTTCTGGCCCTGCGGATTTGGCATGCATGTGCTGGGGCAGACCCTCTGGAACCGGGAGACGGATTTTGAGGCGATGGCCGGGGCATACTTTGAGGCGCTGTTCGCAAGCCGCGCCGGGCGGGTGCGCGCGATGATGCAGGCGGCGCGGCGCTTCCATCCCGAATGCCTGCGGGGGGAGCGGCCCATCCGGGACGCGGCCGTGGCGGCGGATTACGCGGCGCAGCGGGCGGACAGCCTCAGGGACAGCGCCTGGTGCGCCCAACAGGCCCATGGGGCACAGGGCGTCGAGGCCGCGCTGTGGCAGGCCCTTGTCTACTGGTGTGAATTCTGCGCGGCCTACGCCCACTGCCTGGAGGCCTGGGCGCGGGGGCTGGAGGATGAGCGCGAAATACGGCTGGCCGGGCTGAGGCAGGTTGTGCGCATAGGCGAGCCGGCGCATCAGGAGATGCTGGACGTATACTGGTTTCTCAAAACGCTGGACCGGACCGTCTTGCCTGTGCTATGAAGGGGCGGCATGCGATGCGCGGACTGGGCGCAAGGGTGTTGGCGGCGCTGCGCGCCTGCGGGCTGGGACCCCGGCTGCTGACGGGCTTTCTGCTGGTGGCGCTGCTGCCGACCATCGCCATGTGCGGGATTGCCTATGTGGGGGCGCGGGACGAAATTCTCATGGCCGAGGAGCGCTCATCGCTTCGCATGGCGCAATACCTGCGCAGCGAGCTTTCCTCGCTTCTGAGCAGCTACCCGGCCAAGCTCAACACCATCGCCTCCGACATGGCGGTGATCCGGCTCATCCGCAGCTACCGCAAGGCGGACGCGGTGGAGGCCAAAAGCCTGCAATACGCGCTGATGAGCCGCCTGATCAGCGAGGCGGCCAGCCTGCGCGGCTTTATGAGCGTGGAAATCGTGACCGATACCGGCACGCCCATCAGCAAGCTGCCCTATTCGATCATGAACGAATCGCTCTTTGCGCGCATCGAGGGCGCCAACGAAAAGTTTGCGTTCTGGGTCGGGCGGTATCGGTGGGGCGATCTCTACCCCGAAGCGTCGCTGAGTCAGCGGGACCGGACCGTGGTGCTGGCCGCCCGCCGCATCCTGGACTATGCGAATGTGAAGCTCCTGGGCTACATCGTCATCAGCTTTGACTGCACCGAGCTGGAAAGCCTGCTGCCGTCCGACGCGGGGGCGCAGATCATGATCAGCGACGAGCAGGGCGCCGTGCTCGCCGGCGTAGGCGACACGCAGGAAAACCTCGCCCTTCTGGCGCAAACGCTCAGCCGGCAGGCGCTGCCCGAGGAGCTGGAGAGCCGGACCATGAACCACAAGGACGACAGCAATCTGGTCATCACCGGGCAGATTGCCGCCAGCCCCTACCGGCTGACGCTGTCCATTGCGTACAGGCAGATTTTTTCGGGGCTGACACGGATGTTCACGGTCATCATATCGGCGGCGGTGTTCATTGCGCTGATGATGCTGGGCATCGCGTGGCTGTTGACCCGCAGCGTCACGGTGCCGGTGACGCGCCTCTCGGGCGCGATGCGCCGCTTTGGCGCGGGCGAGTTTGAGGCGCGGATCGGAGACGCCGCGCACGATGAAATAGGCATGCTGTGCCGGGAGTTTGACGACATGGCCGGCCGCGTATGCCGCCTGACCGAGCAGCTCTGCGAGGCGAGGGCCAAGGAAAAGGAAGCGGTATATACCGCCCTGCAGGCGCAGATCAATCCCCATTTTCTCTACAACACGCTGGACATGATCAGCTGGATGGGCTATGGCGCGTCCAACGCGGATATCTGCAAGGTCGTGGCCTCGCTTTCGGACTTCTTCCGCCTCAGCCTCAACAAGGGGGAGGACAGCTTTACCCTTGCCGATGAACTCAACCATGTGAAAAGCTACATCACCATTCAGGAATACCGCATGCGCCATATTCAGTTTCGACTGGAGGCGCCCCGGGAGCTGCTGAACCTGCGCGTGCCCAAGCTCATGGTGCAGCCGCTGGTGGAAAACGCGATTCTGCACGGGCTCAGGCCCCGCAACTACCGCGGACACATCACCATAAGCTGCGCGCTGGAACAGGCGTACCTGGTCATCCGTGTGATGGATGACGGCGTGGGATTTGACGAAAAGCTCCTTGGCGAACGCACGGAAAAAAGCACGAGCTATGGCCTGAAAAACATCCGCCAGCGGCTGGCCGTCCTCTATGACGATCGGGGAAGCCTGGAGATTGCGAACCGGCCCGAAGGCGGCGTGGTTGCCAGGCTGCGCTATCCTGCGGAAAAGGGCGCGCCTGCAGGCGGAAAGGGAGGGGCCGAATGAGGATTTTGATCGCTGATGACGAGGCTTTCGTGGTGGAGGGGCTGACGCTTTTGCTTCATCAGAACCTGCCGCAGGTCGAGATCATGACGGCGGACAACGGGCGCTCTGCGCTTGCCGTGCTCCGGGAGCGGGGAGCGGAGCCCGATCTGCTCATCACCGATCTGAACATGCCGCTCATGGACGGCATTGAGCTCAGCCAGCAGATCCGCCGGCGCTATCCGCGCTGCCGTATCATGATTATCAGCGGTTACGAGGACTTCGAGGCCGCGCGCTCCGCCATTGAGCTGGGCGCGCTTCGCTATATGCTTAAGCCCATCAACCACACCGAGATGGTGGCCTATGTGAGATCCGTGCTCGAGGACGTCGTGCGCGAGCAGGACGAGCGCATCCGCCACAGCACCGACAGACTGGAGAGCCTGCTGGTGGATATGCACAACCATATGCTGCTGGACGCGCCCTATGGTGGCGCCGAACGCATCGACAGGGAAACGGGGGACTACTGCGCCGTGCGCCTTGCGGTGGTGAGCCTCCCCGGCGGAGAAGGCGTTCCCTCGCTGCGCCCGGCGGTGGAAAAGGCCCTGAAAAGCCGCGGCGGGCCGAGCTATCTGATCCGCGCCGAGGGCGCGCAGGCAACGCTGCTGCTGTGCGACTTTGGGGAGGAGGACGTGTCCTGGCTGGAAGGCCTGCCGCAGGAGCTGGCGGCCGCGGTGCGGTATCCCGTGGCGGTGGGGGTGGGACGGCGGTGCGGCGCGCTCAGGGAGGTTCATCAGTCCTACCGGACGGCGGGCATGGCGGTGTGGCGGTCCTACCTGGCGGATGGGCATGCCGTCTGTTTCGACGACGACCTGACCGATGCGCCCGCAGAGGAAAACCGCATGGAAGCGGCGTTTCGGCTCCGGCAGGAGACGAAGCGCATGATGGATTTTTATACGCTGGTGCCGGAGAAGCAGCAGCTGACGCACCTGATGAACACGTTTCTGGCACAGCTGGAACGCCTCGACTGCCCGCTGGGAATGAGGCAGCTGATGTGCGCCGGGCTGGTCATGGAGCTGCTCAGCAGCGGCTACGTTCCGGGGCTGGGCATGGAAAACAGCCTGGAGCGATACCTGCACCTGGAGTTCTATACCGCCTGCGGCAGCTGGACGCAGCTCCGGGAGAAGATGGGGCAGTTCGTTCAGGTCTACAGCGCGCTGCTGGAGCGCGTGGGCAACAGCGGGAGCAGCCGCCTGGTCCAGAGCATCCGCTCGGCGATCCATGCCGATTTGCGCAACGCCTCGCTTTCGCAGGTGGCGGACACGCTGAACATGAGCCCTTCCTATATCAGCATGATTTTCAAGGAAAAAACGGGACAGAACTTCAAGGACTATCTGTTTCAAACCCGAATGAACCATGCCAAGCGCCTGCTCAGGCAGGGAATGGCCATCGGAGAAATCGCGCGGCAGCTGGGATACGAGGACACGGAGCATTTCAGCCGGCGGTTTCGCGCGCAGTTTGGCCTCTCGCCCATGGCATACCGCAAGGAGGCGCCGGCAGGCCCGGGCAAGGGCTGAGTCGCTGCCGGCGGAGAAAAGGCGGGCTGCGATGGGCTGGGAAGCCCCGCCCTCAGGCCGCGCGGGCCGGGGACCTCCCGCGGCCCGCGCGGCGGGCTGCCGGCAGCCCGCCCCGAATGGCCGGGGGCCCGGCGGCTTCCGCGGCACAGGGCCCGTTATGTGGACTGTCCTTCCAACAGCCTGGGCGTGGTGCAGAAGGTCTGCACCTGCAAGCCGGGCTTTTTGATTTTCTGCACCAGAAAGCGCGCGGCCTCCCAGCCCATGTCGAACATGTCCACCTCCACGGCGGTGAGGCGGGGGATGAGCAGCTGGGAAAAGGGATAGCGGTCAAAGGTCATCAGCGCCAGGTCCCGTGGAATGCGCAGCCCCAGCTGCATGGCGCATTGCAGGCACTCCAGGGCGATGTGGTTGTTGGCGCACAGCGCCACCTCCGGCCGGTTTTCGCCGGACAGCCTGCGCCGCAGCTCCTCCACATCCTCGGTGTAGGGCGTGTCGCCAAAAAGCGTGTCCACAGTGAGCTCCTCCTCGCGCAGAACGGCCTCCATGCCCTTCAGGCGCATTTGGGAGATGGCATCCTCCGGGCCGCCGCCCAGATACAGGATGCGGCGGTAGCCTCGGTCCAGCAGATAGTTTGCGGCCACGCCGCCGGCCAGCTCGTGATTGACGTCCATCCAGCAGATGTTGCAGGGGAAGTTCGGCCGGCCGATGACCAGATAGGGCGCGTCGGCGTGGCTCAGGAAGGCGGCCAGATCGCGCGAGAGCAGCGCCGCGTGCAGAATGACGCCGTCGGCCAGGCGCTCCTGCATCAGCTCTCGCACATAGGCGGTTGCGCCGCCCTTATCCATGTGCTTGAGCAGCACCGAATAGCCCTTCTCCTCCAGCGAGCGGGTGACGCCGGTGAGAATGGCGAACATATGCGGATTTTCAAAGGAGATGCTCTGATACAGCTCGGTGGCAAAGATCACGGTGCCGCTCTTTTGCCGGGCGAAGCTGCGCGCGCGGGCGTTGGGCTTGTACTGGAGCCGGCGCGCGGTTTCCAGCACATGCCGCCTGGTTTTCTCGGAAATGGTGTAGCTGCCGCTCAGCGCCTTGGAGACGGTGGAGATGGAAACGCCCGCCTCCCGCGCCAGATCATAGATGGTGACCGCCATGGGGAGCCCCCTTACTTCGCCGTCCGGACGACGAGATACCCGCCCGCCGCCAGCCGGCCCGATTCCACGCCGCTCTGGGCCAGCGCCGCTGCGCCCGCCGCATCCAACCACGGGCGCGCGTCCACCGGCGCGCCCGCGCGGTTGAACAGCACCGAGACGCGCTCGGACGCATCCTCAAGGGTATAGGCCAGCTGATCGCCCTGCGCCACTTCCACGAGGAAGCGGCCCCGCCGGAGCGCCGGATGCCCGCGCCGCAGGGAAATCAACTCCCGGTACAGCGCGCGGAGCGGATGGTCCCTGCCCCACGGCATGGCCTGGCGGTACTCCGGCTCGGAGGCGCCGGTCAGGCCCAGCTCGTCCCCGTAAAACACGCAGGGCATGCCCGGAAAGGTCATCTGAAACACCACGGCCTGCCGCATGCGCGCCTCGTCCCCGCCGCACTCGGTCAGAAAGCGGCTCACGTCGTGGCTGTCCAGCAAATTGAGCTGGGCGAGCATGGCGGGCTCCCTGTAGCGGGTGAGCAGCCAGTCCGCCCGCATCAAGGGTGCGCCGGGCGAAGAACTGCAGGGCCAGCCGCCGGAAATCGTAATTCATGCAGGAATCCAGCATGTCGCCCTGCAAAAAGTGCGATGCGTCCTCCCACACCTCGCCGATGAGGAGCGCGTCGGGCTTTGCGGCCTTGACCGCGGCGCGGAAGGCCCGCAGAAAGCCGTCGTTGATCTCGTTGGCCACATCCAGCCGCCAGCCGTCTATATCAAAGGTTTCGATCCAGTAGCGGCCCACTTCGCAGAAGTAGGCGCACGCCTCCGGACAGGACAGGTCCGTCTTGGGCATGTCCGCCACATAGGAAAAGCACGCGTATTCGGGCAGCTCTCCCTCCGCCGGGAGGCGGGGATGCTCCGGCAGGTCGTAGAACCAGCGGTAGTAGCGGGACTGCCGGCCCCGGGCCAGCACGTCCTGAAAGAAGGGATGGCGGCTGCTCACATGGTTGAACACGCCGTCGAGGATCACGCGCATGCCGCGGGCGTGCGCGGCATGCACCAGCCGCCGGAGATCCTCGCCGGTGCCGAAGCAGGGGTCCACACGGAAGTAGTCCAGCGTGTCGTACTTGTGATAGCAGCCGGCGGCAAAGATGGGGTTGAGGTAGAGGCAGTTGCATCCCAGACGTTCGATGGCGTCCAGATTTTCGCGGATGCCGCGGAGCGTGCCGCCCAGCAGCGAGCGGCAGGTTTCGCCGCCGAGGGAGGCGCTTTGGGGCTGCCTCGCCAGACAGCCCGCGCGGCTTGCGAAGCTGTCGGGGAAGATGTTGTAGACCACCGCGTCCGCGGCCCAATCAGGCACCGTCAGGCGGTCGGCGCGGTGATTGTAGGCGAACTGAAACCCGTCCGAGCGGTCCGCCTGCGGCGTGGGCTGAAACAGGCCGCCGATGTAGTAGGCGGTCCGGGCGCCGTCGCAGAGCTCAAAGTAGTAGGCGATGCGGTTGAGCTGCGTGGTCAGACGAAGCTCGAACCAGTCCGCCAGCGCGTCCGTATACCGCTTTTCCATGGGGGCGCGCCGGTAGCACAGCGGCCCCATGGCGGCCCGGTCGGCATACCACAGGGCGCAGCAGGTCAGGTCGCCCGCCTGCGCGCGCAGGCGGAACACGTAGTGCGTATCATCCAGGGCAAAGGCGTACTCGCTGGACGGCCTGTGCCATATCGCGGCGTAATTCATGCGATCACCCTTTCACCGAGCCGGCGGCCACGCCGGCGACATAATACTTTTGCAGCCGGATGAACAGCAGCACGATGGGGACGGCCACCACCACCGCTCCCGCGCAGAAAACCGTGTAATAGCGGTAGATATTGGCCTTGTCCACCATGGTGTAGAGACCCTTGGCCACGGTGTAGTTGTCATAGTTATCCTTCATGATGACCGATACGAAGATGAAATCCACCCACGGGGCGATGAAGGCGTTGATGGCGATATTGGCCACGATGGGCCTGCTGTTGGGCAGAATGATCTTCCAGAACACCACGCTGCGGGTGGCGCCGTCCAAAATGGCGGCCTCGTCCAGCGATTTGGGAATGGTGTCAAAAAAGCCCTTGGCGATGTAGTAGTTCATGGCCGCGCCGCCGGAATAGACCAGAATCAGCGCAAGCAGCGTCTGGTCCAGCCCCATGGCCTTGAGAAAGTGGTAGATGGCGATCATGCTCATGAAGCCCGGAAACATGCCCAGCACCAGCGATACGTTCATCAGCTTCCTGCGCGAGGGAAAGCGAAGGCGCGAATAGACATACGCCACCATGAGGCTGAGCACCGTGGTGATCAGGCAGGAGCAGCAGGCCACAAAAAGGGTGTTGAGAAACCAGCGGGGAAAGTTGAACAGCGCGGTATCGGTAAAGAGGCGCACGTAGTTGTCAAGCGTATAGCTTTTGGGCAGCAGGTAGGAGGTGTAGGCCCCCGGCTCCGCCCGGAAGGAGGAGAGCAGGAGCCAGGCCACCGGCAAAAGCCACAGCAACGACAGCACGGCCAGCAGCGTATGGAGAAAAACGGACAGGCGCAGGTTGTGCCTTTTCATGCTGCGAACATTGCTCATTGGAACTGATCCTCCCTTCGGACGGCGCCGGTGCGGTTATAGACGGCAAGCGAGCAGGAGGAGACGATCATGAAGATGAAAATGCCGATGGTGGAGGCCAGCGCGTAATCATGCTGGTCCACGGTCAGCTTGTAGAGCCAGGTCACCAGCAGGTCGGTCTTGCCGGCCTGATAGTAGTCCAGCGAAAAGGGCCCGCCGGCGGTGAGGAGATAGATGACGTTAAAATTGTTGATATTGGTGACGAAGGTGGTGATGGTGGCGGGCGCGGTGATAAAGACCATGTAGGGCAGCGTGATGGACACAAACTGCCGCACGGGACCGGCCCCGTCCATCTGGGCGCTTTCGTAGAGGTCGGAGGGGATGTTGAGCAAAACGCCGCTGAAGGTGAGCATGGTGTAGGGGATGCCGATCCACATGTTCACCACCACCACGACCACGCGCGCCAGCGTGGGGTCGGTCAGGAAGGGGAGCGGCGCATCAATCCAGCCAAGCGCCATCAGCGCGACGTTGACGGCTCCCTGCGGCTCCAGCGCCCGCGAGATCAGCAGGAGGCTGACGAACTGCGGCACCGCAATGGCGATGACAAAGCAGGTGCGCCACAGCTTTTTGAGCCTGACCACCCGGTGGTTGATGACCACTGCCAAAAGCATCCCCAGAATGTAGTTGGTAAAGGTAGCCAGCACGGCCCACACCAGCGTCCAGCCGAGAATCCCAAAGAAGGTGCGGGTTTTGACCTCGTTGCCAAGGAACACATCCGTTACATTCGTCAGGCCCGTCCAGGTGAACAGCTGGCCCGGCGGCTGGTGGGTGGAGTCGAAGTTGGTAAAGGCGATGAGGATCATGAAGGCGATGGGCAGCGCGGTAAAGAGCACCAGCGTGAGCATGGGCAGGGAGAGGAGCGTCACATGGAAGCGCTCGTCCATAAGGGTGCGCACCTCCTCGCGGAAACGGGGGACGGGCTCGTGCCGCGCCGCCTTCTGCTCCAGCAGCCACGCGCTTTTGAGGTTCAGCCGCCATACGGCGAAGAGCAGCGCGAGGGAGGCGAGCGTGACCACGCTGAAGAGCAGAATCAGCATGGAATTATCGCCGGGCACGCGGCGGTAGATCTGCGCCGCCTCATCCCAGACGCGGCTCTGCGCCGTGGTGCCCAGGGTGGGGAAGAGGCGGAGATAGGGCCAGCCGAAGCCGAAGAAAAACAGGGCATACAGCACCTCAAAGCCCAGGTACAGCAGCCCCTTGACGATTTGCCCATGGCGAAGGCACCCTGCGCCCATCACCAATGCGGACAGGCGCGTCCAGCCGTTTCCGCGCCTGAGGATGCCGGCGGTGCGTTCAGCCCCGTGCTTCATGTCAATCCCCCCTGTTCAAAGGCGAAGGGCTGCCCCGTCCCGCGAAGCAGCCCTTTTGGTGCGTTACTGCGCCGTGACCTGGCTGACAAACTGATCCAGAAGCGTTTGCAGGTCGGCTTCGGAGTGGGCTTCCAGCTCCGCGCCGAAGGCCTCGGCGGGCGTCCAGAACGTGCCCAGCACGTGCTGGCTCACGCCAAATTCGCTCTGCGCCGCCAGCGCGGAGAGCGCGACGTCGGCGGAAACCTCCTCGGATGCGGCGGCGTTGAGGTTGGAGGGACCGTAGCCCCGCACCTCGTAGCGGCGGATCTGCGCATCCTCGCTGGTCAGGTATTCGGCCAGCTCCATGGCCTCCACGGGATGCTGGGTCTGGGTGTTCACGCCCAGAATCTTGCAGCCCAGGAACGAGCCCATCTGGACCTGTTCGCCGTCTACGGTGAAGGTGGGCAGCTTGGCGGCGGCGTAGTTGTCGCCCAGCTTTTCCTTCATGGCCGCCGCCACCCAGGTGCCGCTGATGCCGGCGCAGATGGCGTCGCCCATGCCGCCCTGCAGCACGGTGTCGTCGCCGCTGGTGTAGGCGGGATGGTTGCAGATGGCGCGGATGGCCTCGGCGGCCTGCAGGCCCTTTTCGCTGTTGAAGTCGCAGATCTGGTTGCCGTTTTCATCCAGCGTGAGCGTGCAGCCGTTGCCCAGGAAGAAGCCCGCGAGATACCAGCCGTTGGAAATGTCGATCTGGACCTTCTTGCCGGCCTTTTCGGCGGCGGCCAGCAGCGTGTCAAAGGACCCGGCATCCTCGTCGGAGACGACGGAACGGTCGTAATAGAGGAAGTAGCCGTTGTCGGCGGTCATGGGGTAGCCGTAGAGCACGCCGCCCACCGAGGCCGCGTTGACCGAGCCAACGGAGTTGGCGGCCACGATGGCGTCATGGTTGCGGGTGACCTCATAGAGCGCGTCGGCGTTCACCAGGTCGATGATCTGGTCATCGGGGTAGGAGAACACGTCGGCCGCCGCCGCGGGGTCCTCCAGGTAGCGGGCCTTGGCGTCCGCCTCGCCTACGACGCCGTAGGTGAATTCATAGGTGGTTTCGGGATGCTCCGCCGCGAAAGCTTCGCACAGCTCGGCCAGCAGCTCCTGGTCCTCCTGGCTGCCCCATACCTTCAGCGCGACGGTTTCCGCAAGGGCCGCGCCCGCACAGAGGCACAGCATCGTCAGGGAAAGCAACAAACAAAGGCACTTTTTCATCAGACAATCCCTCCTGACCCATCAACTTTTTGAAACTGGCGGCCGCTTTTGATGGTATTATGACAAATTGCGGCGGGGCTGTCAACGAAAGAATGCGAAAGCGCTTTCCTTCGGGGCGACGGGGAGGTCGGACGGGGGCGGAAGCGGGAGAGCGCGCAGAAACGGCGCCGGAAAAGAGGCGCGCGGGGCGGGGCTCCGTGCTGCCGGGCGATTTCCAGACGAAAAAGGGGGCGCATCTGCCCATACGGCAGACGCGCCCCGGGGTTGCTGACAAATGCGAAGTGCAGGGGGGACCATCCGTTGCTCCATCATTCGCGCTTCTCTGACGGTCGCGCTCATGGTTTCGCTATCCTCGCAAACATCGGCGCTGTGCGCTGACCGCGCGCAGCCCTTGGATTTGCTCACGCCTGCGGGTCGCTTTGGGCCTTCGGCCCAGCAGCCCGCAGGCCTGCCGCTTCCCTGTGGTGCCCCAAAGCCTTATGCCGCAGCATTTTCCGCGAGCGGTGCGGGCGTCCGAAGGGCGCAGGAAACGCGGCTTTCTGCAATACGGGGGGCCGGCGGTCTGAGCCCGGCACAGCCGGACTTTTTTCGATGCGCGCGGCGAACCCCTTCCGAGAGATCCGCAGGGCCGAAGCCCTCCGAGGGAAGGCCGGAGCCCCGGCGCCGTTTGATTGGGAAACGGCGTCCCGCATGAGCGTGGGAGCCTTGCGCCCTCAGGGATCAGCCCTGTTTGGCAGGGGCTATTTTCCCATAGCCGTTCCAGGCAAACAGGGCTTCCTCCGCCTCGTCGCCGTAGACCTTTTCCACATTGCAGATATAGAGGTAATGGTCGCCGACCTCGTGGTATTCCTTCAGGCTGCACACGATGGCCACACGGCTGTGGGCCGGAATCCGGATGGCGCTGCCCTCGACCGGCGCAAGCTCGATGTGGAACCGGGCGGCCTTGTCGGTATCGCGGCCCGTGGTAGTGCCGCAGCCCAGCACGGCATCCGCGATCGCTGCGCCGGGAATGGTAAGAATCACCTGCCCGCTTTCGCGCACCCGCTCTCCGCTGTAGGAGGGTTTGGCCATGGCATAGGCAATCATGCCGGGGTTATACGAGAGATAGGTCCACCAGGACACCGTGGCCAGGTTGGTGGAGCCGTCCGGCTTCCGGGTGCACACCACGGTCACCAGGTTGGGGGAAGTAAGCTGGGAAGCCTTGGGCAACGTGATTTCTTTCATGCAAAATTCCTTCCTTTCTAAGGGGCTGGGGTGAGTGACAGGGCCTGCCGGGGGAGCGGGTTTCCTGACGCCGACGGCATCCATGGTTTCCGCCCGCTGCCCCGCGGCTGGCCTTTGCGGGCGGCGCGTCAGATCCTGTCGGCCAGCGCCGCTGCCTGAGCACAGCCGTCCGTCTTGTGGATGTCGCCCACGTTCAGAACGCCGGGTATCAGCACCTCGCCCACCATCTTCCACTTGTTCAGGGCGGCCGTGCGCTCCATGGGAATGCGAACGCCATCCAGCACGGACCGGTCCTCCTCCTCACAGCAGGCGATGAGCGCACATTCTTTTCCCGCGATGTCCTTGCCGCCCACCACCAGGGAGTAGAGGCGGTCGATGACCCCCTTGATCTGGGCGGGGATGGAGTACCAGTACACCGGCATGGTGAACACCAGGGCGTCTGCTTCCAGAACGGCCGGGGCGATGAGGTTGAAATCATCGTCAAAGGAGCAGGCCTTTCCGGTTTTGAAGCAGGTTTCACAGGCGTGGCAACCGCCTATTTTCATCATGGCGGCGTCAAAGCGGGTAACGGTATGGCCCTTGGCCTGGGCGGCCCGGATGAATGCGTCGGTCATGGCGAAGCTGTTGCCGTCTTTGCGGGGACTGCCGGTTATCACAACGATCTTTTTGCTCATGGTGGTTCCTCCTTATGGCCTGGGATTGACTTTTCCCATGCTTTACGCTATCATTCTATCAAGCACGGGGAAAAAGACAAGTACGCACATGGAAGTGTGATACTAACATAAAGGTCCAGTACTTACCAAAAGGAGAGTATGACATGAGCGGGCGGTGCATTGCCAATGAATGCCTTGGAACAACCGGATTCAGCTACACGCTTTCGCTGATCAACGGCAAATACAAGATGACCATTCTCTATACGCTGATGGAATTCGGCGTTGTCCGTTTCAATGAAATGAAAAAGTATATCGGAGAAATCTCCTATAAGACCCTGAGCACGACTTTGAAGGAGCTGGAGGCGGACCAGCTGGTCCATCGAGAGGAATATCCGCAGATTCCCCCAAAGGTGGAATACAGTCTGACAGAGAGGGGAAAATCCCTGATTCCCATTCTGGACGGGATGTGTGAGTGGGGCGATCGAAACCGGCTGTAAAAAGCGTGGGGGGGTGACGGAAACGCCGGCCGCCGGCGATGGTTTCCGGCGGAATGCGGGTTCCCGCCCCGCAATGATCGGCGCTGGGGGCGCCGGAGGGACCCGCTCCCAATCAGGGAAGCGGCGGGACGCCGGGATTTCAGCCGTAGGACGCCGGATGCGGCGCGACTGCGTTCCGTCATCGGATGGAGGCAGCCGTTTTGCGGTCCCTGTTTCCGCACGAAAACCCGCCTGCAACCGGTATGCAACGCATACAAACGGCAGGCGGGTTTCTGGTTGGATGACAATTTGCCGGGGAACGGAAGCAGCCCTTCGTCGCCCTGCTGAACCATGGGATTCACACGCCGTTTTGCAGGCGGGAAAGCAGAGGCCGTTGCGGGGGGCATGCTGCCGATGCGGATTTTTGTGGGGGCAGGGTTATTCCCACTCGGCAAATTCAGATATAGTAGGGTGTATTTGAGGTGATTTCGCAGGAAAAACTTTCGCAAATATGTTAATATTCCACCTGCTATTTTCGGCTGTAAAGTTTATTAGTATCAAAATAGTATCACAAAAGGCTGGGAAATACAACAGAATTATGTGGAGCTCTACATAATTCCGGCACGGACGGACGCTGTCAGGCACAGCGGATAACAGCCTTGCAAGAGGCGTTGTACCTGCGCTGGATATATTCTTGATAGGCT
>OHRT01000517.1_pt1 | contig 13617 bp, 16 predicted proteins | sample 1578521 | NCBI WGS metagenome assembly OHRT01 (sample SAMEA3879537, study PRJEB24766) | human gut metagenome | biome: human-associated habitat; feature: feces | place: USA | collected 1985/1987
ATGAAGCTCTCGTTCTCGTTGTTGAACACGTCATCCATCAGGTTGTGTTTCAGCAGGCGGCTCATCCACAGACCGCCCATCATCAGGCAGACATAGCCTGTGCCGGCAGTAAGGATATACAGAGCCGCGACCGCTTCCACCGGGAGCGGCAAAGCCAGTATCCACCAATTCAGGAAAAAGAGCACGAACCCGGCGGCAAGCACCGCCCATATCTTTTGCCAAGTGATTTTCTCTCCCTTGACCCCCTTCGTGCCCATGCAGGAGAGGGCAAGCAGAAGAAGGGCGAACAGCTTCGTGTAAAGGACGGAACGGAACAATCCTGCCGTGCGGTTGAAGTTCATCAGGATTTTGTCCACCACGCCGATGTCCAATCCCCACAGACTTATGGCTTCATAGCAGAACCAGTACACGTTCATGACCACTAAAATAATACTCACGGCACGCAGGAAATCCATGATTTTCGCCAGTGCCCTCAAATCGTCTTCTTGTTGTGACATACGTTGAAAATTTTTAATTGTTGATACTTCTGTTACATTCCCAAGCCCTTGCGCTTCTTCTTTTTCCTCTTGCGCTGCATCGCCCGGATGAAGGCTTCCTCCTCGGCATCCACCGCCGGACCTTCGGGAGAGAGCAAGCCCATGCCGCCCTCCGTGTCATCATACCCGGAAACGGCCGGCCCGCACATATCTTCCCCGTTTTCCACCGGAATGGAAAGCGTGAGCGGCGGCTGTCCGGCATAAGGCAGCGTGAAGTGTTCCTGCAAGGCATTGGCGGAAAGTTCCTTGCCCATGCGTGAGCCGTTCAGCACACTTCCCGTGCGGTGGTCAATGAAAGTGACCCCATAGATGCGCCCTTCCTCCGTATGGCGCAACACCGTATCAATCCCTTTCTCCTTGAGCCGGGAAACGAATGTTTCCTTGTCATACGTATCGGCGAGAACGGAAAGGACGGTGCGTTTCGTCATTTCGGCGAGTTTCCTGTCTTTAATCTCCTGTTTGGAACGGGCAAACTTCCTCTCTACGGCTTCATAGCCGACAGTCTTCCCGAAGAGCGAAGACTTGAAAGGGTTGCCCACCTTGTTCCCTGCATCATCGGTGGCAGAATAAACCAGCCCATGATACTCCCTTCCGCGTACATTGCCCCGCGCTTCCTCCACCGTCACATTATACAAGGAAAGGAGGGCACGGTATTCACCCATCGACTGGAAACGGTACTGCGCGTTCAACGCCTTGACCGTGTTCCCTACCTGCTTCTTCACATCGTCTGCCGAAGCGTCCACCTTGTGCAGAGGCGGTGTATCAAGACGGCGGTTCCGGCGTTCCGCATCGTGAAGCCCATACTTCTGTTCCAGCTCACGGGTAATCTGCTTGCTGCGGTAGAAATTGTTTCGGGTGTCGATGCTCCTGCCGTTTTCGTCCACCCTGACCGTCACGATATGCAGGTGGTGGCGGTTGATGTCCTCGTGTTTGAACACAAGATACGGCTGGTTGCCGTAGCCCATCTTTTCCAGATACTCGCGTGCGATGTCCTGAAGCTCCGTGTCGGTCAGCACATCCTCCGGGTGCGGGTTGAGAGATATATGCACCACCGGTTTCTCCACCCTCGACTGTGCGGGCATGAAGGATAGAAAATCCTCCATAGCCCTATGGATGTCCACCGTTCCCGAACCGTCATTGTAGATGCGGTTGGCGGTGAGCAGCCGCCCTTTCGCTTCGTTAATCTTCTCCCCGTTGTAGGCGAGTGCGCCGTACAACGAATTTCCTACACTGATTTTTGCGACCATTTTTCCTCTAGTTCTTTTGAAAGTTCCACAATCCGGCGGCTCAGTTTCACGAGTTCCACGGTCTGCCCTTCCAGCTTGTAGAGCAACGCCATCGCCTTTTTCTCGGAGAAATGGCAACGCAATTCCTTCACGACTTGGTTGTAGTTCGTGCCGACAGCGCGGAACTGCGCATGAAAATCGGACAGCTTGGTGTAGTAGTCCACCAGCGTCCTGTCCACTTTCATCACCTTGAAAGGCTGCCCGAAGAAGTGCGCCTTGATGAAAACCGACTTGGCGTAAACACCCGATTTCTCGAACATGGAGAGGAAACGGTTGTGTTCCTCCTCGTTGAAACGGACGGTGTAGCGGAACACCGCCGGATCAATTTTGGGATTTCTCCCTGCCTTACTCTTTTTTTCACTCATATAAAATTGGATTTAGCGGTTTGACGGCATAAGCCGCTGCTTCGGGGCACAGATACCGCAGGTTTGAAAGGCTTCCCGACTTCGGAGGGGAAGCCCGCCCCCTGCAAGGGCAAGGCGTTTTCCGGGATGCTCAAAATATTTTGAGCGGCTGAAAACATACCTTGCTATGTTCAGGTGAACATAAAAATCCGCCTCCGGACGGATTGGGGGGAATACCTTTCAAACTCCGGGCTGCGCCACCGGCTGCGTACCCTGCCGTTCGGGTGCAAAGTTAGGGTGATAAATCCGTGTCTGACAGAGGCGTAAGTGTGCCGAATGATGCCAATCGGCGCAACATGCTGCCACTTGCCGGAGAAGAGATACAAGTACTGAAAATTCATTGTTTATTTGCAGCGTGATTCGGATGTGGGACTGAAAATACACTCCTTCCGCCAGATGTTCGGACATCAATCCAAACGGATGAAAACAGGTGTACATATTCAGCCGGTTTTCCAAGCACACGTCCATGCGGACGGATAAAGGCGTGGGTGATTGGACAGACCGATGAATGCCCGCAGGCACAGCCGGATTAAAGAGTGAATAAATAAATGGAAGTGCGTGCGTATGTATGAATGGCAATACGCTACCGCTACCGGACAGATGTATAACCAAATAAATTATCAGACAAATGAAAGAAGCAACTTATGTGGCAATCTCCACGCAGAAAGGTGGAGCGGGTAAGACAACCCTGACAGTGCTTGTGGCAAGCTACCTGCACTATGTGAAAGGCTATAACGTAGCCGTAGTGGACTGCGATTTTCCGCAGTACAGTATCCATGATATGCGCAAGCGTGACATGAAAGCCGTCATGGAGGATGAGCATTACAAGGTGCTGGCGTATGAGCAGCTCAAGCGGCTGAAGAAAAATCCGTACCCAATCAGATGCAGCCGTGCGGAAGACGCGATAAGCACCGCCGAAAATCTGGTAGAAGCGCAGCCCGATCTCGATTTCGTGTTCTTCGACCTGCCGGGAACCATCAACAACGCCGACGTGGTACAGACCATTTCCAAAATGGACTATATCTTCACGCCCATCATCGCCGACCGTGTGGTGATGGAGAGTTCCATCAAGTTCGCCACTGTCATCAACGAACAGATGATAAGCACGGGCAAGTCCGGCATCAAAGGGATTTATCTCGTGTGGAACATGGTGGACGGACGCGAAAAGACAGAACTGTATAAGGCATACGACAAGGTCTGTGCCGAGTTCGCCCTGCCTATTCTGGAAACATACCTGCCTGATAGCAAGCGTTTTCGCAAGGAAACGGCAGCAGAACGCAAGGCGGTATTCCGATCCACAGCCTTCCCTGCGGACAAGACGCTGATACGCGGCAGTAACCTTGACAAACTTGCGGATGAGATTCTCGGTATCATTAAAAACTGAATATCATGGCAAAGAAAACAAGAATCGAGGACATCGACAGCGAAGCCGTAATCAACTCGTTCCGGCTGGATGATACAAGCATTCCACCGGAAGCGAGAAGTGCGGGTGGAAACGCACCTTCTCCACCTCCGAAAGAAGCGACACAAGAAGCAACCGTTTCCTTGCCTGTCCCGCACTACAAAGAGGAACCGGAACGCAGGCGCAGGAACGGCAAGCTGGAAAAACCGGATTATGATACGGTATTCATGTGCGGGTCCAATGTAACGGCAAGGCTCGGCAAGCAAGTATATATCCGCAAGGAATACCACGACCGCATACAGAAAATGCTTCATGTAATCGGAGGCAACGAGGTGACTATCGCGGCTTTTCTTGACAACGTGCTGACACACCATTTCACGCTGTTCCAAGACGAGATAGCCGAATCGTTCAAACGGCATATGGAATCCTATAACCTATAAACACCCAATAAACAACAAAAAAAGTATGAAAAGAACAAAGAAGAACCGTCAGGCAGACTGCCTGCAAACAGAAAAGAGAGAGAGAACCGCTGCCCGTGCAGCAAAGTGTACAACCGACTACAATCAGGAAAATACCGGCGGTGACTTCCGCAAGGATAAAAGCAGAGACAAACCGCTCTCGACTTTCCTGCAAGCATCGGAAATCAAAACGCGGCAATGTATATACATCAGCCGCGAGATCCATGAGAAAGTCGCCATCGTTGCCAGTCGAATGGGAAACGGCTTAAGCATCGGCAAGTTCGTGGACAACATCCTCCGAGACCATTTCCGACAATACGGGACACAGTACACGGAGCAGATTGAAAACGCCAAAAAAGTGAAACTATGACAAAGGTGTTTTTAATCGTATCGGTTGCCTGCAACGTGTGGTTTCTGTCCCTGTTGCTCTACGACCGCATCATGGAAACGAAACTTATCCGTTTCTTCAGACACATTGCCGGTCTGTGGCGGTCATTGGACAGTACGGTGGCAGAGCAGGGAAAGGATAAGGAAACGCCTCCCACAGATACCTCGGACATCATCGGCAAGAGCCGTTTCAAGATGGCTCCAACCCGGACAAAGACTGCCATACCGACGCAGGAAGCTGCCACTTCAGAAAAAGGCATTGAGCTGTCGGAGGAAGAGGCTACTTTTGACGACGGAAACACGGGAACCGCTTCCCGTCCGCGACAAATACCCGAAGACAAGCTCGATGAGACCTTCATGAGCATTTCACCTTCGGAACTGGAGTACGGAGAGGATGATCCGGAGGACGAAGAACCGAACAAAAAGCAGGCTTCGGGAAGCAGTTTCGAGGATATTGACATAGCAGTACGCGCCATACGGAAAGATTCACCATCCGATGAGGAAATGCGACACGCCGGGAAGGTCATGACGGAACTGGACGGAACAGAGCTTTTCACAAGGATAACGGAACGCCTGACCGATGAAGCGATGAGCGAGAGGCTTGCAAAGGCGATGTCTGTTTTCGTGGACACGGTGAACATGACAGTGACACGCCAAAAGGAAAAGGTGTTCGTGATTCCCGACAATATCGAGGAGTTCGATTTCCGAAACTATGTATAACGACTAAAAAGAATGGAAATGAAAACGTAAGACTGTATCACACCATGCGCACGGCAGTACAAGGTACAGCCAATCCGCAACGGACACACCCAAGTCCGTAGAAACAAACGGGCTACCACTAAACCAAAGTAAAGTAATCAAGTATCAACCGCCCGAAAAAGGACCATCCACCCTTTCGACGGCACAAAACAAGAACGGTTTATGAACAAGAACATCAGACAAAAGTTCATCATCTCTGCGGCACTTATGATCGCCGCAACCGCTACCGCTTCCGCTCAGGGAAACGGTCTTGCAGGCATCACGGAAGCCACCTCGATGGTGAGTTCGTATTTTGAACCCGCCACGAAACTCATCTACGCCATCGGCGCGGTGATCGGTCTTATCGGGGGCGTGAAAGTCTATTCAAAATTCTCGTCAGGAGACCCCGACACCTCCAAGACCGCCGCAAGCTGGTTCGGTGCGTGTATCTTCCTTATCGTAGCCGCCACCATCCTGCGCTCATTCTTCCTTTAATATGATAATATATGGCTGAATACCCGATAAACAAGGGTATCGGCCGTCCGGTCGAGTTCAAGGGACTGAAAGCCCAGTACCTCTTCATCTTCTGCGGAGGTCTGCTGGCTCTCTTCGTCCTGTTCGTCATCCTCTACATGGTCGGTGTCGGCCAGTGGATATGTATCGGCTTCGGTGCGGTATCGTCCTCCATCCTCGTATGGCAGACCTTCGCACTGAATACCCGGTACGGCGAACACGGGCTGATGAAATCAGGAGCGGCACGGAGCCATCCCCGATACCTTATCAACCGGCGGCGGATCACCCGATTATTCACACGTAAACGAAAGGAAGAAACTGCATGAGAAATACATCGAAAATGACTACATTGGAAAACAGGTTCCCGCTGCTGGCAGTGGAACACGGCTGCATCATCTCCAAGGACGCCGACATCACGGTGGCTTTCGAGGTGGAACTGCCGGAGCTTTATACCGTGACAAGCGCGGAGTACGAGGCGATACACGGCTGCTGGTGCAAGGCGATCAAGGTCTTGCCGGATTTCTCCGTCGTCCACAAGCAGGACTGGTTCATCAAAGAACGGTATAAGCCGGAACTGGAGAAGGACGACATGAGCTTCCTCTCGCGGAGCTTCGAGCGTCACTTCAACGAGCGTCCGTACCTGAAGCACACGTGCTACCTCTACCTGACCAAGACGACAAGGGAGCGCAACCGTATGCAGAGCAATTTCAGCACACTGTGCCGGGGGCATATCATCCCGAAGGAGCTGGACAGGGAAACCGCCGCGAAGTTTCTGGAGGCGACGGAACAGTTCGAGCGCATCATGAACGACAGCGGTTTTGTCAGGCTGCGCCGCCTCTCCACCGACGAGATAGTGGGGACGGACGGCAAAGCCGGGCTGCTGGAGCGGTACTTCTCGCTCCTGCCCGAAGATAACGCCACGTTGCAGGACATCGAGCTTTCGGCAAGGGAGATGCGCATCGGCGACAACCGGCTGTGCCTGCACACCCTTTCCGACGCGGAAGACCTGCCCGGCGGCGACAGACACCCGTTACGAGCGGCTGTCCACCGACCGCTCGGACTGCCGCCTCTCCTTCGCCTCCCCCGTGGGGCTGCTACTGCCGTGCAACCACATTTACAACCAGTATGTGATTATCGACAACAGCGAGGAGAACCTGCAGAGGTTCGAGAAGTCCGCCCGCAACATGCAGTCGCTCTCCCGCTATTCAAGGAGCAACAGCATCAACCGCGAGTGGATAGACCAGTACCTGAACGAAGCCCATTCCTACGGTCTGACCTCTGTACGGGCGCACTTCAACGTCATGGCGTGGAGCGATGACGCGGAGGAGCTGAAGCATATCAGGAACGATGTGGGAAGCCTGCTGGCAAGCATGGAGTGCGTGCCGCGCCATAACACCATCGACTGCCCGACACTCTACTGGGCGGCCATGCCCGGCAATGCGGCGGACTTCCCTGCGGAGGAGAGTTTCCACACCTTCATCGAGCAGGCGGTGTGCCTCTTCACGGAGGAAACCAACTACCGCAGCTCGCTCTCGCCCTTCGGCATCAAGATGGTGGACAGGCTCACGGGAAAACCGCTGCACCTCGATATTTCCGACCTGCCGATGAAAAAAGGCATCACGACCAACAGAAACAAATTCGTGCTGGGTCCCAGCGGAAGCGGCAAGTCCTTCTTCATGAACCACCTCGTGAGGCAGTATTGGGAGCAGGGCACGCACGTGGTACTGGTGGACACGGGAAACTCCTATCAGGGACTGTGCGAGATGATACGGCGCAAGACGGGCGGCGCGGACGGCGTGTATTTCACCTACACGGAGGAGAAGCCCATCAGCTTCAACCCGTTCTACACTGATGATTATGTGTTCGACGTGGAGAAGAAGGACAGCATCAAGACGCTGCTGCTGACACTCTGGAAGTCGGAAGACGACAAGGTGACGAAAACGGAGAGCGGTGAGCTGGGCAGTGCGGTGAATGCCTACATCGAACGTATCAAGGCGGACAGGAGCATCGTGCCCTCGTTCAATACTTTCTACGAGTATATGCGTGACGACTACCGCAGGGAACTGGCGGAGCGTGAGATAAAGGTGGAGAAGGAGGACTTCAACATCGACAACATGCTCACCACCATGCGGCAGTATTACCGGGGCGGACGCTACGACTTCCTGCTCAACTCCACGGAGAACATCGACCTGCTGGGCAAGCGGTTCATCGTCTTCGAGATTGACAGTATAAAGGAAAACCGCGAACTGTTCCCGGTAGTGACCATCATCATCATGGAGGCTTTCATCAACAAGATGCGACGGCTGAAAGGCGTGCGGAAACAACTGATAGTGGAAGAGGCTTGGAAGGCTCTTTCTTCGGCAAACATGGCTGAATATCTGCGTTATATGTACAAGACGGTCAGAAAATATTACGGTGAGGCAATCGTGGTGACGCAGGAGGTGGACGACATCATTTCCTCCCCCGTTGTCAAAGAGAGCATCATCAACAACTCGGACTGCAAGATACTTCTTGACCAAAGAAAGTACATGAACAAGTTCGACCAGATTCAGGCGTTGCTCGGACTGACGGAGAAGGAGAAGTCGCAGATACTCTCCATCAACATGGCGAACAACCCTTCAAGGTTCTACAAGGAGGTGTGGATAGGCTTAGGTGGCACGCAGTCGGCGGTCTATGCCACCGAGGTGAGTGCGGAGGAGTATCTGGCATACACCACCGAGGAAACGGAGAAGGTGGAGGTGTACCGTCTGGCGGAGCAGCTGGGCGGCGACATCGAAGCTGCCATCCGGCAGCTTGCCGAAAGGCGGAGAAACAGACAATAAGCAATCAATAAAACAGATTTATCAACGAGAAAAGAAAAGCGTATGAGTATTTCAAGAATGAAGATGCTGAAAATCAGCGAGTGTTTAATAGGATTGGCAGTCGTGATGCTGCAATCCTGCGATATGGCGGATAACCGCCGCGACCAACTGTGCGGAAACTGGACAAGCATGGAGGGAAAGCCCGACGTGCTCATCTACAAGGAGGGCGAAGCCTACAAAGTGACGGTGTTCAAACGGAGCGGCATCCGCCGCAGGCTGAAACCGGAAACCTACCTCCTGCAGGAGGAGAACGGCAACCTGTTCATGAACACGGGATTCCGCATCGACGTGTCCTATAACGAGGCTACCGACGTGCTGACCTTCTCTCCGAACGGGGACTATGTGCGTGCAAGCCACGAACCGGAGAACCCGGCAGAAGAATAAGAATATACAACCGCTAAATCCAAAGAATATGAGTATGAAAACAAGAATGGCAATCGCCGTATGCCTGTGCCTGCTTTTCGCGGGCAGGGCTTCCGCCCAATGGGTGGTGAGCGACCCCGGCAATCTGGCGCAGGGCATCATCAACGCCTCGAAGAACATCGTCCACACCTCGAAGACCGCCACCAACATGGTGAACAACTTTCAGGAAACGGTGAAAATCTACCAGCAGGGCAAGAAATATTACGATGCGCTCAAATCGGTGAACAATCTCGTCAAGGATGCCCGCAAGGTACAGCAGACCATCCTGATGGTGGGCGACATCACGGACATCTACGTGAACAACTTCCAGAAGATGCTCCATGACGGGAACTTCACCCCCGAAGAGCTGTCGGCAATCGCCTTCGGCTATACGAAGCTGCTGGAAGAGAGCAACGATGTGCTGACAGATTTGAAGAACGTGGTGAACATCACCACGCTCTCCATGACCGACAAGGACCGCATGGACGTGGTGGAGCGGTGCTACTCCAAGATGAAGCGTTACCGTAACCTTGTGGGGTACTATACCAACAAGAACATCAGCGTGAGTTACCTGCGTGCGAAGAAGAAGAATGACCTCGACCGCATCATGGGACTGTACGGGAACATGGACGAAAGATACTGGTAGCCTATGGAATTTGACAACCTTCATCAGATTTTGCACTCGCTTTATGACGAGATGATGCCGCTGTGCGGAGACATGGCGGACGTGGCGAGAGGCATCGCCGGACTGGGCGCATTGTTCTACGTTGCCTGCCGGGTATGGCAGTCGCTGGCGCGAGCCGAAGCGATAGACATGTTCCCCATGCTCCGCCCGTTCGCCGTCGGTCTGTGCATCATGTTCTTTCCGACAGTGGTGCTCGGTACGGTGAACAGCATTCTGTCGCCCATTGTGCAAGGCACAGCGAAACTGCTTGAAACACAGACGCTGGACATGAACGAATACCGCAGGCAGAAAGACAAGCTGGAATATGAGGCAAAAGTGCGCAACCCGGAAACCGCCTACCTTGTGTCCAACGAGGAGTTTGACAAGCAGCTGGAGGAACTGGGCTGGTCTCCCTCCGACATGGTGACGATGGCGGGAATGTATATAGACCGGGGGATGTACAACATGAAGAAGAACATCCGTGACTTCTTCCGGGAGATACTGGAACTGATGTTCCAAGCCGCCGCCCTCGTGATAGACACCATCCGCACGTTCTTCCTCGTGGTGCTGGCGATACTCGGACCGATAGCCTTCGCCATTTCCGTGTGGGACGGCTTCCAGAGTACGCTCACGCAATGGTTCTGCCGCTATATACAGGTCTATCTGTGGCTTCCGGTGTCGGACATATTCAGCACCATACTGGCGAAGATACAGGTACTGATGCTGCAAAGCGACATCGAGCGTATGCAGGCTGACCCGAATTTCTCGCTGGATTCGAGCGACGGGGTGTATATCGTGTTCATGATTATCGGCATCATCGGCTACTTCACGATACCCACTGTTGCGGGCTGGATCATCCAAGCCGGTGGCATGGGCAGTTACGGGCGCGGTGTGACGCAGCTTGCCGGACGCGGAGCGGCCCTTGCAGGGGGTGTCGCAGGTGCTGCGGCAGGAAACGCAGCCGGGCGTGTCGGACGTGCCGGGATAAATATGGGCAAGGCGGCATGGAACCATACCGCCGGACGCCTTCTCAAACGGAAATAACCTATAAAATCAGACAGAAATGGAATTCAAGTCACTCAAGAACATCGAATCATCGTTCAGGCAGATACGCCTGTTCGGTATCGTCTTCCTCGCCCTTTGTACCGTGATAACGGTCTGGAGCGTGTGGAGTTCCTACCGCTTTGCGGAGCGGCAGAGGGAAAAAATCTATGTACTGGACAACGGCAAGTCGCTGATGCTGGCACTCTCGCAGGACCTTTCGCAGAACCGTCCGGCAGAGGCACGGGAACACGTGCGCCGCTTCCACGAGCTTTTCTTCACGCTCTCGCCGGAAAAGAGCGCGATTGAACACAACGTGAAACGTGCCCTGCTGCTGGCGGACAAGAGCGTGTACCACTACTATTCGGACTTTGCCGAGAAGGGGTACTACAACCGGATTATCGCAGGGAACATCAACCAAGTGCTGAAGGTGGACAGCGTGGTGTGCGACTTCGACAGCTATCCCTACCGTGCCGTGACCTATGCCACGCAGAAGATCATCCGGCAGAGCAACGTCACCGAGCGCAGCCTCGTGACCACGTGCCGGCTGCTCAACTCGTCCCGTTCGGACGACAATCCGAACGGATTTACCATCGAGGGATTCACCATTATCGAAAACAAGGATTTACAAACCATCAAACGGTAACAGGGCATGAAAAGAAAAAGTATCAGAAAATCAGCGTGGGGCGCATATTTGAAACTTCACGACAAGAAGAAAATGTGGGTAGCAAGGCTCAAAGGGTATCTGGACGGCTTGCCGCCGAAGACACGCAGTCGCATCGTGCTGGCCATGTTTGCCATTTTCGCCGCGCTTGCCCTCCACACCTTCGGCAAAGCCGTCCATGACATCGGCAGGAATGACGGCAGACGGATGAGGATAGACCACGCCGGGCAGGTGGAGCTGTCCGTGAAGCCTGACAAGAACAATAGTTTTACACCTTATTATAATATGTATGGAACAGACTAAGAACGAAACAAGGATTGAGGGCAATACCGGAAACACGGTTGCGCCCGACAACAAGGAAAAACCGAAAAAAGAGCGCAAACCGCTGACCGAAGCACAGAGGCTGCAACGCCAGAAAATGATCGTGCTGCCCGTCATGGTGCTGGTGTTCATCGGGGCGATGTGGCTGATATTCGCCCCGTCCTCCGAGACGGAGCAAGAACCGGGAACGGGAGGTTACAACACCGAGATGCCGGATGCGGACAAGGCAGACCGCCAGATTATCGGCGACAAACTGAAAGCCTACGAGCAGGCGGCGATGGAGGAACGGCTGGAGGAACGGGACCATGCCGTGCGGCAGCTGGGCGACATGTTCGACCATGAAACGGGAGATACGGTGGATGGAGGTGGCTTCGACCTCTCCACTCCCGAAGGAAAGGAAGACGGGTCTGCCACACAGACCATCCGGTCTTCCGCAGCCGCCTACCGCGACCTGAACGCCACGCTCGGCAACTTCTATGAAGAACCCGCACGGAACGATGCGGAGATGGAGGAACTGATGGAGCGTATATCCCTGCTGGAGTCGGAACTGGAAAGTGAAAAGGAAAAAGGTTCCACGATGGACGAGCAGGTGGCACTGATGGAAAAGTCCTATGAACTGGCAGCGAAATACATGGGCGGACAGAACGGCACACAGACGGCAAAGCCCTCCTCCGTTCAGAAAGCAGGGAAGAGCAAAGCGGAACCCGTCAGGCAGGTGGAACGTCAGGTGGTATCCTCGCTCGCACAGCCTGCAGGCAATGCGGAGGTTGCCGCCACCTGCCCGCAGGAGCGTAACCGGGGCTTTAATACAGCGGTAGGCGGAACAGCCATATCGGACAAGAACACCTTGTCGGCTTGCGTCTATGGAGCGCAAAGCGTGACGGACGGGCAGGATGTCAGGTTGCGGCTGCTGGAGCAGATGGCGATAGCGGATAAAATCATTCCCCGTAATGCGATGGTGGTCGGCACTGCCAAGATACAAGGGGAACGGCTCGAAATCGGAATCAGTTCGCTGGAGCATGACGGTACTATCATCCCGATAGAGCTGGCAGTCTATGACACGGACGGACAGCCCGGCATCTTCATCCCGAACTCGCTGGAACTGAACGCTGTCAAAGAGGTCGCCGCCAATATGGGAAGCTCACTCGGCAGCAGCATCAACATCTCCACCAATGCCGGGGCGCAGCTTGCCTCCGATTTGGGCAAGGGGCTGATACAGGGCACAAGCCAATACATATCCAAGAAGATGCGTACCGTGAAAGTACATCTGAAATCGGGGTACAGGGTCATGCTCTATCAGGAAGAAAATTAAGAAAACAACCAATCAAAAATTTTATTTACCACTAAATCCAAAGTAATATGAGAAAAGTAATCATGATGTTTGCCCTTGCTATGGGCATCGTAACTGCCCATGCGCAGGAAAATGTGACCGTTGCTGAAGAGAACAACGGAAGTGAGCAACAGACGGACGCACAGCCGGTATTGACCAAGGAGGTCTATCCGCAGAAGGAGGCGGACGGCGACCTGTATCACGGTCTGACGAAGAAACTGACTTTTGACCGCATGATACCCCCTCACGGTCTGGAAGTGACCTACGACAAGACCGTGCATATCATCTTTCCGGCAGAGGTGCGCTATGTGGATTTGGGTTCGCCCGACCTGATAGCCGGAAAAGCGGACGGGGCGGAGAACGTGATCCGTGTGAAGGCTACCGTGAGAAACTTCCCGAACGAGACCAACATGTCAGTAATCACGGAGGACGGAAGTTTCTACACGTTCAACGTGAAGTACGCCGCCGAACCGCTGCTGCTCAACGTGGAGATGTGTGACTTCATCCACGACGGGGAATCGGTGAACCGTCCGAACAACGCGCAGGAAATCTACCTGAAGGAGCTGGGCAGCGAGAGTCCGATGCTGGTGCGCCTTATCATGAAGTCCAT
>OHRT01000533.1_pt1 | contig 13362 bp, 13 predicted proteins | sample 1578521 | NCBI WGS metagenome assembly OHRT01 (sample SAMEA3879537, study PRJEB24766) | human gut metagenome | biome: human-associated habitat; feature: feces | place: USA | collected 1985/1987
GGCACGCACACCGTTCGAGTTGAAGTTGCCGTAAGCGCCGTAAGAATACTGCCAACCGTCGCGATAGGCCTTTAAAGCGTGCTCCGCAAGGCCGATGGACGTCAGCTCCGCGGAAGCCGCGCTGACGGTCGTGCCGGTGTTCGGCAGTACAGTGCTGCATATCAAAATAAGCGCGGCAAGCAAAAAGGCCGCAGCCGTTCGGGAAAGCTTTTTCACGTTCTGCATTGTTGTGTTCCTCCGTTCATCATTACATTATATAAACGTATAAGCATATAAACGTATAAGCGTGTGTTCACGGCGGACGGTCCGCCGCAAAGATGTGGGCAATAGTTATTACAAATCGGTAACATTGTATCACAAAGATTACAAAAATGCAACCCCTATTCGTTTTCACGTGCAAAGGAGCTTATACTATCTGTATACAACATTGAAAACGCAGAATGTTTCACGCTGTGAAATGTTATAAGACCGCCGGGTTTTCCACAAATCACTCACCCTGTGGGGGAAAGTTGAGTGTATCCGTAAAAACCGCGGAATCCGCCGCCGAAACGCCCGGAAAACTTGACAAAATCCCGTGAAAATGCAATAATATTAAATCAATAGAATGTCATCAAACACACTATTTATAAACACGCTTGTGTTTTGATAAACTGGAGGGAGAAAACGTGTCTAAAGAGCTTGCTAAGGCTTACGAGCCGAAAGAAGTTGAAGACCGGATCTATGACTTCTGGATGAAGGGCAAATACTTTCATGCCGAGGTAGATCCCAAAAAGAAGCCGTACACCATCGTCATTCCGCCCCCGAACATCACGGGTCAGCTGCACCTTGGCCATGCCATGGATGAAACGCTGCAGGATACGCTCATTCGTTGGCGCAGAATGCAGGGCTATTCTGCTCTGTGGCTGCCGGGCACCGACCACGCTTCCATCGCAACGGAGGCGAAGATCGTAGAGGCCATGCGCAAAGAGGGCATCACAAAGGAAGAAATCGGCCGCGAAAAGTTCCTGGAGCGCGCCTGGGCGTGGAAGGATCAGTACGGCGGCAGGATTGTCGAGCAGCTCAAAAAGCTCGGCTCATCCTGTGACTGGGATCGCCTGCGCTTCACGATGGACGAGGGCTGCAACAAGGCCGTCAACCACGTTTTCAAGAAGCTGTACGATAAGGGGCTCATCTACCGCGGTGAGCGCATCATCAACTGGTGCCCGGAGTGCCAGACCGCGCTTTCCGATGCCGAGGTGGAGTATGAGGAGCAGGCCAGCCATCTGTGGCACATCCGCTATCCCGGCGCGGACGGCGGCGAGGGCGTGGTGGTGGCCACCACGCGCCCCGAAACCATGCTGGGCGATACCGGCGTGGCGGTCAACCCCGATGACGCGCGCTATACGGACCTGGTGGGCAAAAAGGTGATTCTGCCCATCCTCAACAAGGAAATTCCCGTGGTGGCCGACAGCTATGTGGACATGGAGTTCGGCACCGGCGCGGTGAAGATGACCCCCGCCCACGACCCCAACGACTTTGAGGTAGGCAAGCGGCACAACCTGGAGGTCATCCGCGTGACCAACGACGACGGCACCATGAACGAGAACGCCGGGCGCTTCCAGGGCATGACCGCGCTGGAATGCCGCGAGGCGGTGGTGGAGCAGCTTAAGCAGGAGGGCTATCTGGTCAAGATTGAGGACTACACCCACAACGTGGGCACCTGCTACCGCTGCCATCACACCGTTGATCCCGTGACCAGCACCCAGTGGTTCGTCAAGATGGAGCCGCTGGCCAAGCCCGCCATCGAGGTGGTGCGTTCGGGCCGGACGAAGTTTGTGCCGGAGCGCTTTGCCAAGACCTATTACAACTGGATGGAGAACATCCGCGACTGGTGCATCAGCCGTCAGCTGTGGTGGGGCCACCGCATCCCCGCGTGGTACTGCGACGAATGCGGCGAAACCATCGTGGCGCGCGAGGCGCCCACGGCCTGCCCCAAGTGCGGCTGCACGCATCTTCATCAGGACGAGGACGTGCTGGACACCTGGTTCTCCTCGGCGCTGTGGCCCTTCTCCACGCTGGGCTGGCCGGATGAGACCGAGGACCTCAAATACTTCTATCCCACCAGCATGCTGGTGACCGGCTATGACATCATCTTCTTCTGGGTGGCGCGCATGATCTTCTCCGGCATCGAACAGATGGGCGACAGCCCGTTTGATACCGTGCTCATCCATGGCCTGGTGCGCGACGCACAGGGCCGCAAGATGTCCAAGAGCCTCGGAAACGGCGTGGACCCGCTGGAGGTCATCGACAAGTATGGGGCCGACGCGCTGCGCTTCTCGCTGGCCATGGGCGTCAGCCCCGGCAATGACACCCGCTACTCCGACGAGAAGGTGGAAAGCGCCCGCAACTTCGCCAACAAGGTGTGGAACGCCTCGCGCTTTGTGCTGATGAACACGCAGACCCGTGAAGCCATCGAACCGGCGCTTTTGCAGCTGCCGGACCAGTGGATTCTCTCCCGGCTGAACAAGGCCGTGGCCGAGGTGAGCGCCCACATGGAGGACGGCGACTTCGGCATGGCCGCCAACAAGATCTACGACTTCGCGTGGAGCGAGTTCTGCGACTGGTACATCGAATTGTCCAAGGGCCGTCTGATGGGCGAGGACGAGGAGCAGAAGCGCAACGTTCGCGGCGTGTTGCTCTACGTGCTGGAGGGGCTTCTCAAGCTTCTGCATCCCTTCATGCCTTTCCTGACCGAGGAGGTGTACCAGCACCTGCCGGAGCATGACGGCATGCTCATTCTGGCCCGCTGGCCCGAAGTCAAGGCGGAATACGCCTTTGAAACCGAAGAACGCCAGATGGAAGGGCTGATGGAGATCATCCGCGCCATCCGCAACCTGCGCGCCGAGATGAATGTGCAGGCCGGCAGGCGCACGCATGTGACGCTCATCCCCGATGCGGGCTGGGAGAGCACGCTTGCCATCGCAGAGCCCTATCTGCAGCGCCTGGCTTACGCCAGCGACGTGGCCATCGGCGGCAAGGATGCGCTGGCAGGCGAAAAGGTGGTCAGCGCCGTATGCGCCGCGGGCGAGATCCGCATCCCGCTGGGCGATCTGGTGGATTTGCAGAAGGAGCTTGCGCGCCTGGAAAAAGAACGCAAGAACCTGGAGGGCGAAATCGCCCGCGCGCAGGGCAAGCTGAACAATCCGGGCTTCCTGTCGAAGGCCCCCGCCCAGCTGGTGGAGCAGGAGCGCGAAAAGCTGAAAACCACGCAAAGCATGCTCGAAGCCCTGGATGCGCGCATCGAGGGCCTGAAACAGGCATGATAACGGACTGCGGGCCGGGAAACCGGCCCGCTCAGGCTGTTTTGGAGAGAGGCGCGTTTCTTGCGCCCGTTGGGCGCTCGCGACGCTCTCTCCTATTGTGCTGCGGCACAGGGCTTGGGACTCCGCCCCACACCCCGGCAAGGGCCTGAGGCCCCTGCATCCCGCACTTTGTCAGCAACCTGTGCGGGCCGGGAAACCGGCCCGCTTTTACGGAGGAAGCATGGACAACGCATTTCATCATGTGCCGGTCCTCTTTGACGAGGTTATGGAATGGATGGCGCCCCGGCCCGACGGCGTCTATCTGGACGGCACGCTGGGCGGCGGCGGCCACAGCGAGGGCATTTTGCGCCTTTCCGGCGGCACGGCGCGGCTGTACGGCATTGACCGCGACGGCGAGGCCATTGCCGCCGCCTCGGCGCGACTGAAGGCGTATCCCGGCTTTCAGGCGATTCACGGCAACTTTCACGATGCAAAGGCGCTGCTCTGTGCGGCGGGCGCGCCGCCCCTTACCGGCGCGCTGGTGGATCTGGGGGTGAGCAGCCATCAGCTGGACGAGGCTGCGCGCGGCTTCAGCTACCACGAGGACGCGCCGCTGGACATGCGCATGGACCCTTCGCAGGGACCCACGGCCGCGGAATACCTGGCTGGCATTTCGCAGGAGGAGTTTCGCCGCATCCTCACCGAATATGGCGAGGAAAAATGGGCCGCGCGCATTGCGCAGATCTTTGTGGAACGGCGGGCGAAAGCGCCGATCCTGACCACGGGCGACCTGGTGGCCGTGGTGGATGCGGCCATCCCCAAAGCCGTGCGCCGCAAGGACGACGGGCATCCTGCCCGCCGCACGTTCCAGGCCGTGCGCATCGCGCTGAACGACGAGCTGGACCCGCTCCGGCAGGCGCTCTGCGACTTTGTGGACCTGCTGGCCCCCGGCGGGCGGCTGCTGGTGATCACCTTCCATTCGCTGGAGGACCGCATCGTGAAGCAGACGTTTCGCCAGTTGCAAAACCCCTGTACCTGCCCGCCCAAGGCCCCCGTATGCACCTGCGGCAAAAAGCCGCTGGGCCGCGTGCTGGCGGGCGGCGCGGTCAAGCCCTCGGCGCAGGAGGTCGCAAGCAATCCCCGTGCGCGCAGCGCCAAGCTTCGCGTGTTTGAAAAGAGGTAAGCCATGCCGACTTTGTATGTGGTCGCAACCCCCATCGGGAACCTGGGCGATATGACGCCCCGCGCCATCGAAACGCTCCAAAGCGTATCGCTGATCGCTGCCGAGGACACGCGCGTGACCCAGAAGCTGCTCAGCGCCTTTGACATCCATACCCCGCTCATCAGCTGCCACGAGCACAACGAGCGGGGCAAGGCGGCGGGAATCGTCCGGCGTATGCTGGAGGAAGGCATTGACGTGGCCGTCACCACCGACGCGGGTACTCCCTGCATTTCGGACCCAGGCAGCGTGCTGGTGCGCGAGGCGGTGCAAAACGGCATCGAAGCGGTGGCTGTGCCGGGGCCCACGGCCATGGCTTCGGCCCTGAGCGTGAGCGGCTTTGCGATCAGCGAATTTACCTTCTTCGGCTTTCTGCCCCGTCAGAAGGGCGAGCTGAAGGAAAAGCTGCTGGACATGGCGCGCAGGTCGCGCCTGGCGGTGGTGCACGAATCGCCGCATCGCGTGCGGGATCTGCTGGACGCCGTGGCCGAAACGCTGCCCCACACCCGGGTCAGCGCCAGCTGCGATCTGACCAAAAGATACGAAAAAACCCTGCGCGGTCCGGTTGCGCAGGTGCTGGAAGCCATCGAGCAAAACCCCAAGGCGGAAAAGGGAGAATACTGCCTGGTGTTTGAATGGGCCGGGGAGGACATCCCTGCGCCGCAAGCGCCCCCGAGCGAGCTTTCGCTGGAGGCACGGCTGTTCGACGGTCTGGCGCGGGGGCTAAGCCTTAGGCAGAGCATGGAGGAAGTGGTTGCGCAGGGTGAGCGGAAAAATGCCGTATACGCGGCCAGCCTGCGCGTGAAGCAGCTGATGGAGAACGCGAAATAAAACGATAAGGCGCCCGGGGCCGTATGGCAGCCCGGGCGCATTGATTTGACGGCTTTTGCCTGCCGCGCGCTTGCGCCAGGCGCATCCCTCCGATATAATAGCAGCGGATGCGCCGCTGTCATTCATATTGATGTTCCTTATCCGCGGCGCAGGATAAAGGCCGAAAAGGAGGCTTGACAACCATCAAGACGGTTTGGATCACGGGCGCGTCCAGCGGACTGGGCCTGGCCACGGCGAAGGCGTTTGCCGGGCGGGGCTGGCTGGTCGTTGCCGGGGCGCGGTCCTTTGCGGACGGCACCGCGCCTGAAGAAGAAAAGGCGGAGCACTGGGTCCGTCTCCGGCTGGACGTGACGGATGGAGAAAGCTGCGCGCACTTTGTCCGACGGGCGCTGGAGATCAGCCCCCGCGTGGACGCGCTGGTATGCGGCGCGGCGGTGCTGGTGCTGGGCTCGTGCGAAAAGACAGGAGCGGACGAATACAACCGCGTGCTGGACACCAATTTTACCGGCGCGGCGCGCATGGTGGGGCTTGCGCTGCCCTATATGCGGGCGCAGGGCAGCGGACGCATCGTGCTGTTTTCCTCCATCAACGGACTCTTGGGTATCCCGTTTCAGAGCGCCTATACAGCCAGCAAGCACGCACTGGAGGGGTATGCGGAATGCCTGGCCATGGAGACCGCTCCCTGGGGCGTGCAGGTGTGCCTGGTGGAGCCGGGCGATCACCGCGGCGGCAGCCAGCGCACGCGCTTGAACGCCCGTGAGGAAAATGGGGCGTCACCCTATCACGAGCGCTTTGACGCGGCTGTGGCCGTCATCCACAGCGACGAGGCGAACGGGCTTTCCCCGGACCGGCTGGGCGAGAAACTGGTCCAAAATGTGGAGCGCAGGCATATGCGCTTCCGCCTGCGCGTGGCCAAGCCGGATCAGCATCTGGCGGTGTGGCTGCACGCGCTGCTGCCTCCGTGGCTGAATGGACGGGTGCTGTGCGCCTATTATCAGGGAAAAAGGAAGGCGTGAGGCGCGTGAAAAAAGAAAACGGAATGCGCAGCAGAAGCCTTTTTTCTCACCTTGAGCGGACCGGAGAAATGTGGTATGATGTTGGTTGAAAAGTGGAAAAACGCCGCATGCAAGGGGGCGACGGAATATGAAAATCATCAAGGCATTGCTGCTGGTGCTGGGGGTTCTGGTGCTGGCGGCCGGCGGGCTGGTGGGCTATCTTACGCTGACGGAGTACCGTCCCGACGATATTGAGCAGCTGGAGGTGACGCAGGCCGCGCGCAGCGATAATGTGCGCGTGGGCGAGCGGCTGGACGTGCTCAGCTTCAACACCGGCTATTGCGGGCTGGGCCGCGATCAGGATTTCTTCATGGATGGCGGCACCATGGTGCGGCCGGAGAGCGAGCAGATTGTGCGCGACAACATGAACGGCATCCTCAGTGAGCTGGCGCGCCAGGATGCGGATATCTACCTTCTCCAGGAGGTGGACTTCGATTCCTACCGCAGCTATTATGTCAATCAGGCCGATACCTACCGCCATGGCCTGTCACTGAACATGGCCGTAGCGTACAACTACAAATGCGATTTTGTGCCCTTCCCCTGGCCGCCGCTTGGCAAGGTGGAAAGCGGCCTGGTTACCTTTACGGACTTGAACGTGACGCAGGCCACGCGCGAAAGCCTGCCTGTGCCCTTCACCTGGCCCATGCGTGTGGCCAACCTCAAGCGCTGCCTGTTGCTGGAGCGCGTGCCCGTGGAGGGTACGGAGAAGGAACTGGTCATCATCAACCTCCATCTGGAGGCGTACGACGACGGCGAGGGCAAGCGCGCCCAGACCGAGCAGCTGATGCAGATCATCGCCGCCGAATACCGCAATGGCAACTATGTCATAGCCGGTGGCGATTTCAACCAGACCTTCGAGGGCGCGGACACCTTCCCCGTGCTGGACGAAAGCACCTGGCAGCCCGGAAAGCTCTACAACAGCGAGCTTCCCGCCGGATTCAGCTATGTCTTTGACGCATCCAAGCCCACCTGCCGTCTTTTGGACAAGCCCTACGACGGCGACCGGGAAAACGCGCAGCTGTATGTAATCGACGGGTTCATTGTATCCGATAACCTGAAGGTCAACCTTATCCAGACTGTGGATTTGAATTTTCAGTACAGCGATCATAACCCCGTGCTTTTGCAGGTGACGCCCCAGTGAGCGGCGCACGCCTGCTGATAGACGCGGACGCCTGCCCGGTGGTGGAGATCGCCCTGCGCGCGGCAAGGGCGCGCGGGGTGGAAGTGCTGCTGGTGTGCGACGATGCGCATGAGATGCGCCGCGAGGGCGCTCGTACCGTCACCGTCGCCCGCGGCGCGGACAGCGCGGATCTCCGGCTGGTCAATCTGCTTGAGCCGGGCGATATCGTGGTGACGCAGGACTATGGCCTGGCGGCGCTGTGCCTGGCCCGCGCCGCCCGTGTGCTGGACCAGAACGGCCGCGTCTATGACGAAAGCAACATTGACGCGCTGCTGAGCATGCGCCATCTGGCAGCCAGGGCGCGCCGGGCGGGCGGGCGCGTGAAGGGGCCGCCCAAGCGCAGGCCGCAGCAGGACGAGGCGTTCCGGCTGGCGCTGGAAGAGATGCTGGATGGGGCCGGAAAAACCGCGCTTCATCCCTGATGGAAAAACAGAAAACCGTTATTGACATATGCCGGAAATGGGTGTATCCTGCTCATTGATGGCATATGTCAATTATTTTTGAGGAGGCGAAGCCATGCCAAGGCCCTGCAAGCGAAGGCGCGTCTGCGGTCATCCGTCCTGCGGGCGGTTCGGTCCGGCGGAGCAGGCGCACGGCCAGCCGGAGGTGCTCATGGGGCTGGACGAGTTTGAGACCATCCGCCTGATCGACCTGGAGGGCCTGACGCAGGAGCAGTGCGCCGCGCAGATGAACGTGGCGCGCACCACCGTGCAGGCCATCTACGGGACGGCCCGCCGTAAGCTGGCGCAATGCCTGGTGAACGGGCGCGCGCTGGTGATTGAGGGCGGGGACTATGAGCTGTGCAGCGCTGCCTCGGCGCAGGAATGTCCCGGATGGGGCTGCCGTGGACGCTGCCGGTGGAGCAACTGTCAACCCAATAAGGAGGAAAATATCATGAAAATTGCAGTCACCTATGACAACGGACAGATTTTTCAGCATTTCGGACATACCGAACAGTTCAAGCTGTACGATGTGGAGGACGGAACGGTGACCGCCCAGACCGTGGTGGACGCCGGGAGCGAAGGTCACGGCGCGCTGGCGCAGGTGCTCAAAACGCATGGCGTGGATACGCTGATATGCGGCGGCATCGGCGGGGGTGCACAGCAGGCGCTGGCGCAGGCGGGCATTCGCCTCTACGGGGGCGTGAAAGGCGAGGCCGACGCGGCGGTGGAGGCGCTTCTCAGGGGCGAGCTGACCTACGACCCCAACGCCCGCTGCGATCATCATGACCATGCGCACGGCGAAGGTCATTGCGGACAGGGTCATCCGCACGAGGGGCATGCCTGCCGCCACGGGCATTGCAGCGACAAATAAAACAGATTCCTTTGCGGCGCGCGCTTCCTTTGAGGCGCGCGCCGCTTTTTTGTGTGAAACGTATCCATCTGCGCAGGGCATATCGCTCACAGACGGCGCATAAGGTTGAAGGACCAAAGCGAAGGGGGCGCGGGCATGGCAAAAACATGGAAGCGGCCGGTCGCAGCGCTTTTGCTCTGTGCGCTGCTGGCGGGGGCCGGGAGCCTGGCCGCAGCACCGTATGCGGGGGAGAGCGGCGAGCTGACCCCGCAGGAACGCGCCCGCCGTGCGAACGTGCCCGAGGGCCCCTGGATCTGGATTGATATCCCGCAAAAGTCCCTGACCCTCTATGAGGGCACAGAGGTGAAAAAGCGCTACGCCGTGGCCACAGGCACGGGCGATACGCCCTCGCCCATCGGCACCTTTCGCGTTACCAGCCGTTTTGCGGGCGATCTGGGAGGCTTCGGCACGCGGTTTTTGGGGCTGAACGTCCCGTGGGGGCAATTTGGCATCCATGGCACCAACAAGCCCGGCAGCATCGGCAGCAACGCTTCGCATGGCTGTATCCGCATGTATGTGCGTGACTCCGAAGAGCTTTACGGCCTGGTGCCCAACGGCGCGAAGGTGGTCATTCAGGGGGGGCCTTACGGGCAGCTGGACAGCTATCTGCGCTACCTCATCCCCGGCGACCGCAACAGCCACGTGGCCGCCGTGCAGCGCCGGCTTACGGTGTTGGGCTATTACACGGGCCAGGCCGACGGCATCTATGGCAGGGGTCACCCGCGCACGGAAGGATCTGGGCCTGCCCGCCCTCGATGCCGTGGACGAGGCGTTTTACCGGGCCATCGGCCTGATTTTGTTTGAATGAAGGATGGGAGGAATGGCGGCATGACCTGGCAGGAAACCATCAGTTTTTTAACCGGCTGCATGCCAAGGCCCGTGGCGCGGGCGCTGATGCAGCAGCAGGAGGGCAGCGTGCGGGAAATCCGCGTGCGCGCGGGGGGAAAGGTGCGCATCCTCACTGCGGGAGGGGAGATCACCTGCGCCTGTACCCCCACCCAACCGCAGGTGGAGCAAATGGCCGAGGCGCTGTGCGAACACGCCCTCTATGCGCGCGCCGAGGAGCAGCGCCAGGGATTTGTCACCTTGCGCGGCGGGCACCGCATGGGCCTGTGCGGCCGGGTCGTGGCTCAGGGGCAGAGCGTGCGCGCCCTGCGCGATATCAGTTCCCTGTGCCTTCGCGTGGCAGGCCAATGGCGCGGCGCGGCGGATGCGCTCATGCCCCATCTGTGGGACGAGCAGGGCCGTGTGCGCAGCCTGCTGATCGTGGGCCTTCCCGGCATGGGCAAGACCACCATGCTGCGGGATGCCTGCCGCCGCCTGTCCGAGCGGGGCGCGCGCATGTGCGTGGTGGACGAGCGCAGCGAAATCGCCGCCATGAGCGGCGGGGTGCCGCAGCTGGATGTGGGGCCCAATACCGACGTGCTGGACGGGTGCGCCAAGGAGGCGGGCCTTCGGTGGATGCTGCGCGCCATGTCGCCTCAGGCGCTCGTCACGGACGAGCTGGGCGGCGCGATGGACGCGCAGGCCGTGCTGGACGCGGCGCGCAGCGGCGTGAGCGTGCTGGCCACGCTGCACGGACGCGACCTGCAGGCCGCCCTGTCGCGGGGAATCCTCTACCATCTGACACAGAACCGCGTCTTTGACCGCTATGCGCTACTGGATGAAAATGAGGTGGGCTGCGTGCGCGCCGTGTGCGACGAGCAGCTTCGTCCGCTGGAGGCGGCCCCATGATGGGCGCGGCGGGCGCGCTGTGCTGCCTGCTGGCGGGTACGGCGGCGGGCAGCTGGCTTCGGGACCGCCGGCTCAGGCGCCTGCGCACGCTGCGCGCGCGGCTGGACGTGGTGGCCAGCCTCAGGCTGATGCTGGAACAGGAGCGCATGGGCCTGATGGAGCTTCTGTGCCAGTGCGCGCACTACGCACCCACCGGTCCGGGGGGCGAGCAGGTATCGCGCAGGCTGCTCTGGGTAGCCCACGCGCTGGTTCAGGAGCCGCTGCTAAGTTTGGGCGACGCGTATGCGCAGGCGTGCGCGCAGATCCCCATTCCCTGGGAAAAGGCCGAGGAGCGCGAGGCCATGCGCGCGCTGTTTTTGCAGCTGGGAAGCGGGACCGCCGCCATGCGCGCGCAGGCTGCCGCCGCGTGCCTGAGAAGGCTGCGCCCCCTGGAGGAGGATGCGCGGCGCGAGGCGGAAAAAGGCGGCGGGCTGGTGATGCGCTTGGGGCTGCTGCTGGGGCTGATGGCAGGCATCGCGCTGTGGTAGCGCAAAGAGGGAGGCGAAACGATGGTCCAGATTGATCTGCTCTTTAAGCTGGCGGGTCTGGGCGTGGTGGTGGCGGTTTTGTGCCAGGTGCTCACGCGCGCGGGGCGCGAGGAGCTGAGCACGCTGGTGACGGTGGTGGGACTGGTGATCGCGCTGTTTCTGGTGGTGGATCTGGTGGCCGACCTCTTTTCCAGCCTGCAAAGCATCTTTGCGCTGTACTAGGCCATGGCGTTCTGGCAATGGATGGGCCTTGCGGTGACGGCGGCGGTACTGTGCCTACTGGTGCGCCAGCAGCAGCCGCAGCTGGGCGGGCTGTGCGCGGCGGTGGCAGGGGTCATGCTGCTGCTGGCCGCGCTGGAGCAGCTTGCGGACGTGCGGGAGGTCTTTGCCCGCCTCACAGGGATGGCAGGCATTGAGGAAGGATATTTGAACACGCTGGTCAAGGTGCTGGGCGTGAGCTATGTGGCCGAGCTGGCCGCCCAGACCTGCCAGGACCTGGGCGAGGGAGGACTGGCGCTCAAAGTGGGCCTGGTGGGGAAGCTGTGCGTGTTTACCCTTACCGCGCCCATGCTGCTGAGCCTTTTGGAAATGATTCTGGAGCTGACGCCATGAGAAGAAAGACCGCACTGCTGGCGGCTGTGCTGGCGGCCCTGTTGCTGCCCGCCCCCGCGCTGGCCCAGACGGTGAGCGAGGGTCTCATCGAGGTGGTAGGTACGCTGGATCTGGATGCCCTGGTCGCCGCGGCGGAGGATGTGCCCTGGCTGGAGGGCGGCGTGGAGCAGGTTATCACCCGGCTTGCCAGCGGGCAGGCGGCGCTCACCGCGGACGAAGCCCTGCGCTGGCTGATGGACGAGGCGGCGGGCGTGCTGCGCCGGAGCGTGTGGCGCATCACGCGCCTGCTGGTTCCTGCGCTGCTGGTGGCGGCGGCGGAGCTGATCGCCGCGCCGGGCAAGGCGGCCGGCAAAGCCGCGCGCTACGCGGGACTGATCATGACGATGGCGTTTCTCGTCGTGGACCTGCGCGAGCACGTGGCCCTGGCGGAGGAAAGCGTAGGCCGCATGTCAGAGATGATGCAGGCCATCTTCCCGCTGATGGTTACGCTGCTGGCGGCGGTGGGCGGCACGGCCAGCTCGGCTTTTTATCAGCCGGCGGTGATGGCTGCGGCCGGTTCCATGACCACGCTGATCAGCCATGTCACGCTGCCCTTTGCGGTCAGCGTGGCGGTGCTCACCATGGTGGGGAGTCTCAGCGACGGGCTTCGCATATCGCGGCTGCGACGCCTTCTGCGCCAGGTGGCGGAGTGGACGCTGGGCTTTGGATTCACGGTGTTCATCGGGGTGATGACGGTACAGGGCGTAAGCGCGGCGGCGGTGGATGGCGTGAGTATCCGCACCGCCAAGTACGCCATGGATAACTTTATTCCCATCGTGGGCGGCATGTTTGCCGACACGGTGGATACGCTGGTGGGCTGCTCGCTCATCGTGCAGAACGCCGTGGGCGTGCTGGGACTGATCCTGCTGCTGGGCGCGCTGGCTGCGCCGCTGCTTCGCACGGTGGTGACCATGTTTCTCTACCGGGCGGCTTCGGCCCTTTTGCAGCCCATCGGCGACAGCCCGCTCGCACGCGGCATGGGGGATTATGCGGAGGTGTTTTCACTGCTGTTCATCATCCAGCTCAGCGTGGGGGCAATGTTTCTGCTGCTGGTGGCACAGCTGCTTACGGTGGCCAATCTGACCGTGATGTTGAGGTGAGGGGGATGGATGCGTTTGTCAGGCAGCTGGCGGTGTTGTCGGTGCTGTGGTCGCTTTCGGAGCTGCTGCTCCCGGAAGGAAGGCTGCAAAAGATGGCGCGCATGACGGTGAGCGTGCTGGTGATGGCTGCGCTGGTGTCGGGCCTGGGCAGCCTGATGGATATTCAGTTGGAAAGCGCGCTGCCCGCCGCCGCGGACGCGTCTGCCGGAGGGGACAGCTATGCGCGCGCGGCGCTGAGCGCGGCAGCCAACCAGGCGGAGGGGTATTGTGTGCGGCTGGCGCGCCGGGCGGGCTATGAGGCGCGCGCCGCCGTGTATCTCACGATGGAGGGCGCGGTAGATCACATCGACCTGTGGCTTACGCCCGGGGAAGCGCCTCTTTTAGACGCGGAGGAGGTAGCCCGGACCATCGCCGATGAGCTGGCCGTGCCG
>OHRT01000542.1_pt1 | contig 13192 bp, 16 predicted proteins | sample 1578521 | NCBI WGS metagenome assembly OHRT01 (sample SAMEA3879537, study PRJEB24766) | human gut metagenome | biome: human-associated habitat; feature: feces | place: USA | collected 1985/1987
CCGGCGGTTAACGCACGCCGGGCGGGGGTGGAGCCCCGCCCCTACTAGGGGACTGGAGGAACGTGGTAGGGCTGGCGATGGACGAAGGAAAGGGTCGTCGAGGACGCCGACCCCTACGGGTTGCGGCGGGACTTAACCGCGTGCCGCGTAATATGCCGCGAGAGCATCCCGCGCCCGGGCGGGGGCCGGCGGAACGCGGCGAGGTGGGCGGCGGCCAAACGTTCGGGTCGTCGAGGACGCCGACCCCTACGGGGCGGCTGCGGGCAGGGCCGTGCGCCGCGTAATATGCCGCTAGATCATCCCGCGCCCGGACGGGGGTTGGCGGAACGCGGTGGGGCCGGCGGAGGCCGCAGCGGCGGGTCGTCGGGGACGACGTCCACGACGGGGCGACTGCGACGCCGCGGGGTCGGCGGTCATCCGACACCCTGGCGGGGGTGGGGCCCCGGCTGGGCGCGGGGCGTTGGGTTTGCGGAAGATTACACTTGCGTTTTCGCGCGGATGTGGATAAAATAAATAGTTGGAAACATGTGTCCACATTTTACTATGGGCGAAACATTTTTACAATATAGAGTGTAGAAAGGATACTGCTGAAATGAAAGTTTTGGTCATCAACGCCGGAAGCTCCTCCCTCAAGTATCAGCTCATCGATATGGAGACCGAGGCCGTCCTCGCGAAGGGCCTTTGCGAGCGCATCGGCATCGACGGTCACCTGAAGCACACGCCGCTCGTCGGCGGAAAGCCCGTTTTCAACGAGGACATCGCCCTGCCGACGCACTCTGAGGCCATTGCCGCCGTTATAGACAAGCTCACCAGCGCCGAGTACGGCGTCGTGGCCAGCATGAGCGAGATCGACGCCGTCGGCCACCGCGTCGTCCACGGCGGCGAGAAGTTCGCCTCCTCCGTCCGCATCACCGACGAAGTCATGAAGGCCCTTGAGGACTGCACCCCCTTCGCCCCCCTGCACAACCCCGCCAACATCACCGGCATCAACGCCTGCACCGCCGTCATGGGCAAGGACGTGCCCCAGGTCGCCGTCTTCGACACCGCCTTCCACCAGACCATGCCCGCCAAGGCCTTCACCTACGCCGTACCCTACGACTACTATAAAAACGACGGCATCCGTCGCTATGGCTTCCACGGCACCAGCCACCGCTACGTCTCCGGCCGCTGCGCCGAGCTCATGGGCAAGCCCGTCGAGGAGCTCAAGCTCGTCAGCTGCCACATGGGCAACGGCTCCTCCATCTGCGCCATCGACGGCGGCAAGAGCGTGGATACCTCCATGGGCTTCACCCCGCTGGTCGGCCTGCCGATGGGCACACGCTGCGGCGACCTCGACCCCGGCGTCATGCAGTTTATTATGAACAAGTACGGCATGGACATCGACGCCATGCTGGGCGTCCTCAACAAGAAGTCCGGCGTCCTGGGCGTCTCCGGCGTCTCCAGCGACTTCCGCGACCTTGAGACCGCCGCCGACGAGGGCAACGAGCGCGCCCGCCTCGCCCTCGACATGTTCGACTACTGGGTCGCCAAGGTCGTGGGCAGCTACGTCGCCGCCATGAACGGCGTGGACGCCATCATCTTCACCGCCGGCGTCGGCGAGAACAGCGCCACCACCCGTGCGGGCATCTGCAAGTACCTCGGCTACCTCGGCTGCGAGGTGGACGCGGAGCAGAACAAGAAGCGCGGCGAGGACGTCTGCATCTCCACCGCGGACTCCAAGGTGAAGCTCTTCGTCATCCCGACGAACGAGGAGCTCGTCATCGCGCGCGACACCCGCGACATCGTCGAGGGCTGAAGCTGAAACACGCCGCCGCAGGCACAGAGCCTGCGGCGGTTTTTGATATGTCTTTATCCATATTTAAACGGAGGGCCTTGCCATGAAAACCGGCAAAACGCTCAGGAACTTCCTGCTCGTGCTCGCCGCGCTGGCGCTCGTTGTGTTCCTCACCGTCTCCTTCGGGCTGTTTTCGCCGAGCTCACACATGTGGCCGAGCCGCGTCGAGGACGGCAGGCTCCATTACACGAAGCACAACTGCGCCCTCGGGCCTCGACTACGTGGGCGAGGTCTGAGCGCCTAAAAGCAGCCTGGCGGCAGGGCCTCGCCCGAGAGCAGCCGCTCGAAGCCGCCGGGCGGCGGGGTGCGCACGGCACGGCAGCCCTCTATTTTGATGGGTCGCAGGCGCGCGTAGTCGTAGCTGCTCAGGGGCCGCTCGAAGGCGTCGAAGCTGTGCGCGGCGATGAGGAGCTCCCCTCCCCTGCGGCCGCAGATGAAGAGAGTGTGGTAATAGCGCCCGTCCTCCCCGCCGAGCTGGACGAGGTCGCCCGTCACGAGCTCCGCCAGCTCCGCCTCGCGCCCATAGGGGCCGGCTCCGGCGTTGCCGCTGAGGAAGTTCCAGAGATACTGTACCCCGGTCCAGGCCGGGGCGCGCAGGCGCGGGCTGTGGTAGTACCAGCCGAAGGTCTCCCGGCAGTTCATAACCAGGCAGCCGGCCAGCAGGCACTGGGATATGAAATTCGTGCAGTCCCCGCCCTGGCCGGTGAAGTTGTAAAACAGCGGGTTGCGCCCCAGGGCCCAGCGGCGGGCGTATTCCAGGGCCTGGCCACGCTCATATGGCAGCTCGCGTAGCATAAAGATCACCTCGGAGCATAATACGCCCCGAGGTGATCTTTTGTTTTGATTCAGCCGCGCCGCCGCTCGGGCGAGCAGAGGGGCGCGAGCCTCTTTGACAGCAGGGCGGCCAGCAGCAGCTTGGCCGCGTCCGCAGGGATAAATGGCAGGACGCAGGCCGAGAGCACGGCGGCAACGCCCGCCTGCCCTCCCGCGCGGGCGTAGACGGCGACATACCAGGCGGTACCCATGGCGTAGCAGCAGACGAGGCCGGCGGCCATGGAAAAGAGCAGCGCAGGCAGCCCCCTGCCCAGCCGCTCCGCCCCCGCCCCGGCTATGAGGGCCGCGGGCAGGAAGCCGAGGATGTAGCCCCCCGTCGCGCCCAGGAGCGCCCCCGCCCCGCCCTGGAAGCCCGCAAATACCGGCAGGCCCAGCGCACCGAGCAGGATATACGTACCCAGCGCCAGCGCCGAGCGGCGCGCGCCCAGCGTGCCCGCCACGGCAAAGACGGCGAAGGTCTGCATCGTAAAAGGTATGGGCGCGGGCACGCTCAACCAGGCGCAGAGCGAGATGAGCGCCGCCGAGAGCGCAATATACGCCATGTCCCGGGTCTTTGCCGCGCCGGGACGCGGTCCGCGCGCGCTCAGCCGACGACCTTCTCGCCGCCGACGAAGACGGCCTTGACCTTCAGCTCCGCGTCCAGCACCACGATGTCCGCGCGCTTGCCGGGGGCGAGCTCGCCGCAGTCGTCCAGGCGGACGGAGCGGGCCGGGGTGATGGTTGCCGCGGTGACGGCGGCCTCCAGAGGCACGCCGAAGGAGACCGCGCGGCGCAGGGCCTCGCCCACGTTTATGCAGCTGCCCGCGAGGGTGCCGTCCAGCAGGCGGGCAACGCCGCCGCCGAGCTTTATGGGCAGGCCGCCGAGCTCGTAGTCCCCGTCCGGCATACCGGCGCATCGCAGAGAATCCGAGATGAGCGCCGCGTGGCTGCCGAAAAGCTGCATCGCCAGGCGCACAGCCGCCGGGTGCAGATGCAGGCCGTCGCAGATGAGCTCCACCGTCGCGCCCGCGTCAAAGGCCGCGCCGATGACGCCGGGCTTGCGGTGGTGCAGGCCGGGCATGCCGTTGAAGAGGTGGGTCGTGTGGCTCGCGCCAGCCTCGTAGGCGCGCATGGCGGTGTCGTAATCCGCCTCCGTGTGGCCTACGGAGACGGTGCAGACGGGCGAAACGCGCTTAATGAAGTCAATTCCGCCTTCCACTTCGGGCGCGACGGTGATGAGCCGCACCGCCCCGCCGGAGGCCTCGTTCAGGCGCATGAACATATCCGCGTCGGGCGCGTGGAGGTTATCCGGGTTCTGAGCGCCGCGCTTGTTGTAGCAGAGGAAGGGGCCTTCCAGATGTATGCCCGCGCAGCGCGCGCCGGGCAGGGGGCCGGAGTCCTTCACGCAGGCCATGGCGGGCATGAGCTGGTGCTCCTTGAGGGTCATGGTCGTGGCCAGGAAGCTCGTGACGCCGTTCTCGGCGTAATATTTGGAGGCGACGCCCAGGGCCTCGGGGTCGCCGTCTGAGAAGTCGCGGTTCATGGCGCCGTGGGTGTGGACGTCCACAAGGCCGGGGATCACATAGCAGCCGGAGGCGTCGCAGCCCTCGCCGTCAAAAGCTCCTATCTCCTCCACCTGCGCGCCGAAACGCAGGGCGCAGTCGTGGAACTTTCCGTCGCTCAGGAATACCTTGCCGTTTTTTATCAGCATTTTTATCACTCCCGATACCTTATTTTAGTTGACTAAATCTATGATTGAGGGTATTATTTCTCTGTTATGAATTCTTTAGGGAGGCCTGTAAAATGTCAGGTGTTATTTCAAGAGGCGTCCGTGCTCCTATCATACGCGAAGGAGACGACATAGTCAAGCTCACAGCCGACGCTGTCGAGGCCGCAATGGCCGAGGAGGGCTTCGAGCTGCATGAGAGGGACATCGTTGCCGTGACGGAGAGCGTCGTCGCCCGTTCCGACGGCAACTACGCCTCGGTGGACGACATCGCCGCCGACGTGCGCGCGAAGCTGGGCGGCGAGACCGTCGCCGTAGTCTTCCCCATCCTCTCCCGCAACCGCTTTGCCATCTGCCTGCGCGGCATAGCCCGCGGCTCCAAAAAGGTCGTGCTCATGCTCTCCTACCCCTCCGACGAGGTCGGCAACCACCTCTTCGACGAGGACACGATGGACGACAGCGGCGTGAACCCCTACGCCGACGTGCTCACCCTCGCCAAGTACCGCCGCATCTTCGGCAGCATCCGCCACCCCTTCACGGGCGTGGACTACGTCGAGTACTACGAGAACATCATCCGCGAGGAGGGCGCGGAGAGCGAGATAGTCTTCGCCAACCGCCCCGAGACCGCCGCCACCCTGGCGGACAACATCCTCTGCTGCGATATACACACCCGCTTCCGCACCCAGAGGCGCATCCTCGCCGCCGGGGCGAAGAACGTCCTCACCCTCTGCGACATCATGAACGCCCCCGTGAACGGCAGCGGCTACTGCCCGGACTACGGCCTGCTCGGCTCCAACAAGGCCACCGAGGACAAGGTCAAGCTCTTCCCCAAGAACGCCCAGGCCGTGGCCGAGGGCATCCAGGCCGAGCTCCTTCGCCGCACCGGCGTCAAGGTCGAAGCCATGGTCTACGGCGACGGCGCCTTCAAGGACCCCGCCGGCAAGATCTGGGAGCTGGCCGACCCCGTCGTCAGCCCCGGCTTCACCGAGGGCCTGCGCGGCCTGCCCAACGAGCTGAAGCTCAAGTACCTCGCGGACAATGACTTCGCCGGCCTCTCCGGAGAGGAGCTCAAGAGCGCCATCCAGGCCTCCATCCGCAAGAAGGACGCCGACCTCAAGGGCCAGATGGCCTCCGAGGGCACGACGCCGAGGCGGCTCACCGACCTCATCGGCTCCCTCTGCGACCTCACGAGCGGCAGCGGCGACAAGGGCACGCCCATCATCGTCGTGCAGAACTACTTCAAGAACTACGCCGAATAACAGGCCCCGCGGGCCGGGGGAGGTAAGGACATGAAATGCCCGAATTGCGGGATGGACATAGTCATAGCCACGCACCTCTGCCCGCACTGCGGCTATGCACACGACTTTGACGGCAGCATAGAGCCCAGGCGTGAAATACCCGAACCCTGGGAGATAACGCCGGAGAAAAGCCGCAAAAGGCGCGAAAAACGCGAGCGCGCGGCCAGTACCTGGGCCAGGAGCCGCGCAGGCCGCGGCGCACAGGAGGCGGCCTATGTCCGCGACGACCGCGTCCGCGAGCAGGACGCAGTCAAACACGGTTCCGCGGATGAGGACGTTCCCGAGCGCCTCTGGGCATTCACGCGGAACCTGGTTCTGGCCAGTCTGATCCTGTGCGCGGCGCTGCTCTTTGCCGCCTCAGCCTTCTATCTGACCGGGGCATATTTTGAGCTCGACGGCCGCTATACCAGCAGCTACGCCTACTGGATGCTGCCGGAGCTCAGACTGCTGGACACCATCTTCGGCGCGGCCTGTATTCCCATCGCACTCACGGTCATCACCGCGTTCGCCCAGCTCCGGCGCGGAAAGCGCTCCGGGCGGGGCATGCTGGTTTTTGCCGCGGTACTCTTCTGCATCGTACGCTTTGCCTACGACGTTGCGCTCACGGCTGCTTTTGACCTCGGCTCAGAGCTTCTCTCCTCTATCGGAGACTGGCTCATACCCGTCGTTTTATATGTAGTGTTCGTCCAACTCATCATCCGCAAAAATCCCGCCTTCAACGTTGGTACGGGAACATAAACGCGCCCGGGACCGTCATATATGCGGCCCGCCTTTTCGGCGCACACAAAGAGGCTGACCATTCGGTCAGCCTCTTTTCCATTTTTGCTCTTTGTCCCCGAGCGCGCAGGCTATGGCACTCCGGGTACCCCTGCGAGCCTGGGGCTGTCTGAGGCGATAAAGGTGAAGGCTCTCACGGGAGACTCCTTCTTATTATTTTATTTGCTCGCCGCCCGCTATACAGCATGTCCGGGGCATTTCCAAGGCAGGGCCGCCCGCTTGCAAAGTCCGGCGGGTTGTGCTATACTCTTATGTAAACCCTGGGGCTGAGGCCCCATTTGGAGGCGCATCCATGATATCTAAGAAAAAGCTGCGCGCTGCGGCGGCGTTTCTGGCGCTGGTGCTCGTTGCGCTCGCAATAGTGCCGGCGGGTCCGGCGCTGGCTGTCTCGCAGTCGGAGATAGACGCGCTTGAAGAACAGCGCGACGCGCTCAAAGCCGAGCGTGAGGAGATGCAGGCCGGCATTGACGAGCTCAAAAACGAGCAGGCCGGCGTGCTTGAGCAGAAGCGCGCCCTCGACGAGCAGAACGAGGTCTACCGTCAGGAGCTGGAGCTCATAGAGGAGCAGGTCTCGCTCTACACCCGCCTCGTGGACGAGAAAGCCGCCGAACTCGAAAAGGCCACTGCCGCCGAGACGGAACAGCTGGCTATCTACAAGCAGCATGTGCGTGCGATGGAGGAAAACGGCAACTATACATATCTCTCCATCATCTTCGGCTCCAAGAGCCTCTCCGAGCTCATGGCGAACCTCGACATGATAGGCGAGATAATGGAGGCCGACAAGCGCATCTACGACCAGTACACCGCCGCCCGCGAGGATGCCGAGGTCATCAAGGCCGAGTATGAGGAGACGCTGGGCCAGCTTGCGGACAAGCAGGAGGAATACGAGGCCGAGAAGGCCGACCTTGAGGCCAAGATAGCCGAAGCCAGCGAGCTCATCGCCCAGCTGGAGGAGGAGATAAGCAGCAACTACGACCTCTACCTCCAGGTGCTGGCCGAGGAGGAGGCGCTTGAGAGCGACATCCAGAGCATGATAGCCGAGCTGGAGCGTCAGGAAGCCGCAAACAGCATCACGAGCACCGGCACCTATATCTGGCCCCTGCCCGGTTACTCCCCCGGCTCCGCCTACGGCTGGCGCATGCACCCCATCTTCAACGAGATGCGCTTCCACGCGGGCGAGGACATTGGCGCGCCGAGCGGTACGCCCATACTCGCCGCCGACAGCGGCGTCGCTACCGTCATCCCCGACAACGGCAACGGCTACGGCAACTACATCATGATAAACCACGGCGGCGGCCGCGTGACGCTCTATGCGCACATGAGCTCCTTCGCCATCTCCGGCGGCGCGAGCGTGAGCCAGGGCCAGGTGATTGGCTACGTCGGCTCCACCGGCAACTCCACCGGCCCCCACCTCCACTTCGAGGTCCGCGTCAACGGCGCGACCACCGACCCGAAACAGTACTTCAACTTCGGCTGAGGATATAACAGCAAAATGCCGCCCGATGGGCGGCATTTTTATTGCTAAAACGGTGCGCAGGGGATGTTGTCCCCGTCCCGCCAGCCCTTTGTAGGAGCGGGGTTCCACCCCCCGCCCGGTGTGACGGGCTGCGGCCACGTGACGCCAGCGGCAGACGCGGGAAAAAACTCGTCCGCCGCCGATCCATACGGGTCTCTGCTGGACGCACACAAGCGAAGCTGTAAACGGACATCGTAAAGACGCAAATTCAACGACCCGCAGTCAAATTAAAAGCGCCCCTTCTGGGGGCGCTTTTAATCTTTTCCCACCCCTTTACCCTTGGAAGAGGGATCAAATCCGTCCGCGCTGCGGACACCTCAGCGGCCAAGTGGGTACTGAGAGCGTGTGGGAGAGGCGGCACTTCCCTACAGGAGCTGCGTGTTCCTCCAAGCCCCACTCCTCGCACTACAACACAAAACCCAAGGTCTAACCCCCGCGCCGCGCGAATAGATTGTCCACATGAGAGACTCTGAAGGCTTTGAAAACGCGGCGGCGCTGCTGCCGCAGGATATGCGAGCGCAGCTCATGGAGCTGCCGGAACCGCTCCGCACCGGCGCGGAGGAACTGCGTCTGCGCTCGGGGCGGCGGCTCTCGCTGCTGCTGGCCGAGGGCGAGAGCCCCGTCGGGGCGCGCCCCGTTCAGCCCCGCGACCTCGATACCGTGCTCGAAAACGCCACCCGTGCCTCGGCGCATACGGCGCTTGAAAGCGTCGCCTCCGGCTTCGTCACCGTGCGCGGCGGCTGCCGGGTGGGCCTGTGCGGAGAGACCGTCGTGCGCGAAGGCGGGGTCCGTTCCATCCGGCGGCTCTCTTCCCTCGGTATACGCATCCCGCGCCAGCACCGTGGCTGCGCGGCCGAGGTCTATGCCCGGCTGCTGGAGGCCGGACTTCCGGACACGCTCATCATCTCGCCGCCGGGCGCTGGCAAGACCACGCTCCTGCGGGAACTTGTGCGCCTCGTCTCCGAGGGCGGGCGGCGCGTCTCGCTCATAGACGAGCGTGGCGAGGCCGCCGGGGTCTGGGAGGGCCTGCCGCTCTTCGACGTGGGCCCCTGCACGGACGTTATGACCGGCGCGCCCAAGCCGGAGGCGGCGGCAATGCTCATCCGGGCCATGACGCCCCAGGTGCTGGCCATGGACGAGATAACCACACCCGCGGACGCGGAGGCCGCGAGGGCGGCCACCGGCTGCGGCGTGAGGCTCCTCGCCACGGCCCACGCTGGAAGCGTGAGGGAGCTGGCCTCGCGCGGGGTGTACCGCCCGCTTCTGGCCGAGGGCGTGTTCAGCATGGCCGTGGTCATAGAGCAGCGCGGCGGAGAGCGGAGGTACAGATTGGAGGTGCTGGGCGGATGAAGCTCCTGGGCGCGGCGCTCGTGGCGGCGGCCTTCGCCGTGCTGGGCGCGTCGGAGGCGCGGCGCATGCGGCGGCGGGCGCGGCTGACTTCGGAGCTCGCGGCAGGCCTGGAGCTGCTGCGTGGCGAGATCGTCTCGCGCCTCGCGCCCATGCCGGAGGCGGCGGAGCGCCTCGCGCGTCACGGCCCGGAGGGTACGCGCGTCTTCTACGCCGCCGTATGCACCGGGCTGGAGAGCTTTGGCGGCGCGGAGTTTTCGGAACTCTGGCGTCGGGCCCTGGGCCTGCTGGACATAGGCGCCCCTGCCCGCGCAGCGCTCCTAAACCTGGGCGCGAGCCTGGGCCGCTACGGCGCGGAGGAACAGGGCTCCGCCATAAGCGCCTGCGAGCTTGAGCTGCGCCGCGAGGCGGAGCGGGCCTCCGAGGAGGCGAGGGTCATGGGCAGGCTCCGCGCGGGACTGGCCGCCGGGGCAGGGCTGATACTGGCGATAGTCCTATACTGAAAGGAAACGTGGTGCGGCAAATGGAGGTCGAACTCATATTCAAGGTCGCGGCGGTGGGCATCCTCGTCGCCGTGCTGAACATACTGCTCACACGCTCCGGCAGGGAGGAGCAGGCGCTCATGGTGACGATAACCGGCCTCGTCATCGTCCTCGTGCTGGTCGTGCAGAAGATAAGCGAGCTCTTCGGGCTCATAAAGAGCCTCTTCCTTTTCTGACATGGAGCTTGCGGCGAAGGCGGCGGCGCTGGGCGTCTGCGCGGCGCTCATGGCCCTGCTGTTGAAAAAGTCGAACGCCGAGCTGGCGCTCTGCCTGGGCCTGGGCGCTGCGGCGGCGATACTGCTCGCGGCCCTGGGGCTTGCGGAAGACATCCTGTACGCGGCGGAGCGGGCGCGGGAGCTCTCCGGGCTTTCCCCGGCACTCTTTTCTCCGGTAGTGAAGTGCGTGGGCATCGGCCTCATCTGCGGCTTGGGCTCGGAGGCCTGTAAGGATGCGGGCAGCGGTCAGCTGGCCTCGGCGGTGGAACTTGCCGGCGCGGCGGCGGCCCTCGTCTGCGCCCTGCCGCTCATCTCCGCGCTGCTCGACACAGTGGAGGGCATCGTATGAGGCGCGCTATACTCCTTCTTCTCATCTGCCTTGCCCTCTGCGCGCCGGTACGTGCGGAGGGTGCGGCGGACGAGCTTTACGACGCCCTGGATATCGGACAGGCCGAGGCGGCCGTGCCGCAGGAGGCTCGGGATATCCTGGGCGACGCGGGCGTGGAGGACGCCATGGAGCCGGAGGGTATGCTTTCGCGCCTTGCGGACGCCGCCCTGGAGAAGCTTGGCTCCCTCTGGCGCTCGGCGGCGGCCTCCGGGCTGAAGCTCGTGGCGGTGGCGCTGCTTTGCGCGCTCGCATCGGCCTTCACGGACGGCGGGACGGAGCGCTACGTCGGCCTTGCGGGCTGTCTGGCCGTCTCCGCCGTGGCCTTCACGGATGCGGGCAGCTGCGTGGGCGCGGGCGTCGCCGCGCTGGAGGACCTCCAGACCTTCTCCCGCGCGCTGCTGCCCAGCCTGACGGCTGCCGCCGCGGCGGGCGGGGCCGTGACGAGCGCCGCGGCCAAATACGCGGCTACGGCCCTTTTCATGGACATACTCATGACCGCCGCGCGGAATCTCCTGCTGCCCCTGGCCTACGTCTGCCTCGCGGCGCGCACGGCCTCGGCGGCCCTCGACAGTCCGGCCATCGACGGAGCCTCAAAGCTTATAAGCAAGCTCACGGCCATAGCGACAACAGCCATTATGACGGCCTTCACCGCCTGGCTGGGCATAACAGGGGCCGTGACGGGCGCGGCGGACGCCGTGACGGCCCGCGCGGCCAAAACCGCCATCTCGGCGGCCCTGCCGGTCGTGGGCGGGGTGATCTCGGATGCGGCCTCGACGGTGGTGGCGGGAGCTGGGCTGCTGAAAAACGCCGTCGGGGCCTTTGGCCTCATCGCGGCGGCGAGCGTTTGTCTCGCGCCCTTCCTGGCCCTTGGCCTGCGCTATCTCTGCTACAAGGCAGCTGCGGCCCTGGCCGCCGCCTTCGCGGACAAGCGGGTCTCCGGCCTTATTTCTGAGCTGGGCGGGGTTTTCGGCATGGTGCTGGGCGTGGTCGGGGCCTCGGCGCTCATGCTGTTCATATCCATCATTTCAGTTACAAAGGCGGTGAGCGGATGAGCGCGATAACGGCCTGGATACGCGCCCTGGCGGGCGCCGCGGTCTTTTGTGCGATAGCCCTGGCGCTCTGTCCGGAGGGGCGGCCGAAGCGGGTGCTGCGCGCGGCCTGCGGCGTGGTCATGGCGGCGGCGCTGCTCTCCCCGGCGCTGGGCCTGGACATGCAGGCCCTGCCGGAGGCTGTGGCCCGCTACGGCGAGGCCGCGCGCAGCGTTGCGGGCGAGGCCGGACAGGAGGCGGACAGGCTCAACCGGACTATCATAGAGCGCGAGTGCGCCGCATATATATTGGACAAAGCGGACGCGCTGGGCCTCGCAGTCAGCTCCGCCGCCGTGACCGCGCGCTGGAGCGAAGAGGGCTTCTGGTATCCCTGGGAGAGCCGCGCCGCCTGCTCAGAGAGCGACAGAGAGACGCTTTCGGCGGTCATAGAGGCGGAACTCGGGATTCCGGCCGAGCGCCAGAGCTGGGAGGAGAGCAAATGAGCCGCCTGATAGAGAATGTGAGCAAATACAAATACCTGCTGTTTTTGCTGCTGCTGGGCCTTGTGCTGCTGCTATGGCCGACGGGCAGCGGAGGCGTGCAGGAGCAGGCGGGCAGGACGGAGCCCGAGGCACGGCTGGAGACCGTGCTGGGCGAGATATCCGGCGCGGGCCGGGTGAGCGTGCTGTACTCTGACGAGGGCGTGGCGGTGGTGTGCGAGGGCGCGTCAAGCGCCCAGGTGCGCCTGGACATCGTGAACGCGGTGTCGGCCTACACGGGCTTCGGCAGCGACAGGATAAAAGTGCTGGGCATGGAGCGGAGCGACTAAAATTTGGGAGGCAAGTAACGTGAAAAAGGTAAAACGGAACATCATCATTGCGGCGGTGCTGCTGTTCGTGTGCGCGGCGGTGTACCTGAACTGGTCGTACAACAACAGCTGGGGCGCGGCAGACCCGGCCATGGTGAAGGCCGAGGACGAGAAAATGACCTCGCTGGATACGAACAGCGAAGCGGAGCCTGCCTCCGACTACTTCGCCCAGGCGCGGCTGACGCGCCAGACCTCGCGCGATGAGGCGCTGGGGCTGCTGCAGACGGCCGCGAGCGCGGAGAGCGCCTCGCAGGAGACGATAGACAGCGCCATGAGCGCAATAGCTGCGATGGCGAACTGGTCTATGCTGGAGACGCAGCTGGAGAACACGCTCATAGCGAAGGACTTTTCAGACTGCGTGGTGTACATATCCGGCGACGGCGTGACGGTGGCCGTCCCCGCCCCCGCCGAGGGCCTGAGCGAGGCCGCTGTAGCGCGCATAACCGAAGCTGTCACGACTGGTACGGACTTCACCGCGGACCAGCTGAGGGTCATTGAAATAAAGCCCTCCGGCACCGGCACGACTGACGCCGGCACGGCGCCCGAGACGGACGACGGCTCAAGCAGCGCCGACCAGGGTGGCTCCGAGGGGACCACCGACGCCGGCAGCGGCAGCGGCAGCGGCGAGGATACCGACACTCTGCTGCCCGAGAGCGACGCCCTGGCCGAAAGCGGTGGAGAGACGTTGGCACCGTAAAAGAACGCCCCCTGCTGGGGGCGTTTTTCATTTTTCCCATCGCGCATCTGTAGGGGCGGGGTTCCACCCTCGCCCGGACGTGGGTTTTAGGAACTCGCCTATACGTTGCTGATAGTTTTTACCTTAGTCTGCCTGTTCCACCC
>OHRT01000543.1_pt1 | contig 13138 bp, 10 predicted proteins | sample 1578521 | NCBI WGS metagenome assembly OHRT01 (sample SAMEA3879537, study PRJEB24766) | human gut metagenome | biome: human-associated habitat; feature: feces | place: USA | collected 1985/1987
AATCATCGTTTTTTAAATCTTCTGAAACAGCGGTTACTTCTCCGTCCATTGTTTTTGCACTAACCGTAACAGCAGAAAACACACTTGCCGCCATAAGCGCAGACAATATTATTGCAGTGAATCTTTTGGCATTTTTCATTAAAATCATTCCTCTTTTCTTATGTAAAATTTTTAGGTTCTATTTTTATGTTAGGGAAATATTTTAAATTACTTAGCTAAGTATTATGCTAAACCGTAATTTACCATTATTAATAATAAACCTCTTTAAGTAAAACATTTATTAAAATATATTCTATCATTAACAAAATATTTTGTCAATATGAAACAAAACTGTTTATTGTTATCTGGTATATTTGTTAATTTTATTCACTTATTTTACAATAAAAATTCCGACCCTTGCAGATCGGAATTTTTTATCTGTTTAATTTTCAGTAAAATTATTCGTCTTTGCCGCAGCACTTCTTGTACTTTTTGCCGCTGCCGCATGGACAAGGATCGTTTCTGCCGACTTTTTTGCCTTTACGGATAGTTTTGTTGGCTGTGTCTGTACCGTCACCCGAAGTTTCTGTAGGCTGAGCAACCTGCTCACGCTTTAAAGCAATTTCAATCGGGCTTTCTTTCGGCTCTTCATCTTCGCCGTTATTTAAAACTACCTGATGTGCAGCCTGTGCCTGCTTTAATGCCATACGCTTTGCAGCCTCGATAGCGTCCTGACGCTTTTTAACCTCATATACCTTTTTAGGCATAATGAGCATCATCTTAACTGTATCTTCTCTGATGCTTTCAATCATCTCGTCGAACATATCAAAGCCTTCAATACGGTACTCTACTACAGGGTCATGCTGACCGTATGAACGGAGTCTGATACCTGACTTAAGCTGATCCATATTATCAATGTGATCCATCCAGTGTGTATCAACATTCTTGAGGAGATATACACGCTCCATTTCACGGATAGTTTCGGTCGGCAAAAGCTCCTCGTTTTCTTTATAGATAGCTTTTGCATCTTCGATAAGCATATTCTTAATGTCTTCGGCTTCCATATCCTCAAGGTCTTCGAGGTCAAAGTCGTAACGACTCTCGTCCTGAATAAGCCAATCCTTATAATAATCCTTAAGGCTCTGGAGATTCCAATGCTCACGAGGGCCGTCCGGGAGATACTGCTTAACGCTTGTGTCAATTGTATCTTCAATCATCTTATAGATAGTATCGTGTAAATCCTCACCGTTAAGAACCTGATCACGCTGACCGTAGATAATTTCTCTCTGCTTGTTAAGAACATCGTCGTACTGGAGTACATCTTTACGAATACCGAAGTTACGGAGTTCGATTTTCTCCTGTGAGCTGTCAATGATATTTGAAATCAACTTATCGGCATATCATCTTCAACATTAAGGCGCTCCATAACCATCTTCATTCTGTCACCGCCGAATAAACGCATAAGATCGTCTTCTGTAGAAAGGAAGAACTTACTTACACCCGGGTCGCCCTGACGACCTGCACGGCCCTTAAGCTGGTTATCAATTCGTCTTGATTCGTGGCGCTCTGTACCGATAATGTAAAGGCCGCCTGCTTCTCTTACCTTTTCAGCTTCTTCTTTGATTTCTTCTTTATATTTTGAGTTAAGCTCATCAAATGTCTTTCTTGCATTGAGGATTTCCTCGTTATCTGTTTCTGCGTGACCTGTTGACTCTTCAATAAGTTCATCTGTAAAGCCCTGCTTACGCATAGATGCTTTAGCCATAAATTCAGCGTTACCGCCAAGGATAATATCGGTACCACGGCCTGCCATATTTGTTGCGATTGTAACCGCACCGAGCTTACCTGCCTGTGCTACGATTTCAGCCTCTTTTTCGTGCTGTTTGGCGTTGAGCACATTGTGCTTGATGCCACGCTTTTTAAGCATTTTTGAAAGCTCTTCCGACTTTTCGATAGAAATTGTACCGACAAGTACAGGCTGACCCTTTTCGTGAGCCTCTACAACCTGGTCGATTACATTCTTAAACTTGCCTTTTTCTGTCTTGAATACGGAGTCCGGAAGATCTATACGCTGAACAGGCTTGTTTGTAGGAATTTCAACAACATCAAGTTTGTAAATTTCCTGGAACTCCTCTGCCTCTGTCTGAGCAGTACCTGTCATACCTGAAAGCTTTTTGTAAAGACGGAAGTAGTTTTGGAATGTGATTGTAGCAAGAGTTTTGCTTTCGTTCTGAATCTTTACGCCCTCTTTTGCTTCAATTGCCTGGTGCAAGCCCTCGTTAAAGCGTCTGCCGTACATAAAACGACCTGTAAATTCATCAACAATGATAACTTCGCCGTCTTTAACAACATAGTCAACATCAAGTTTCATAATACCGTGAGCCTTGATAGCCTGGTTTACATGGTGCTGAATTGTAAGGTTTTCCGGGTCTGTAAGGTTTTCAATGCCGAAAAATTCTTCGGCTTTCTTAACACCGTTCTGTGTAAGTGTAGCTGTTTTCTGCTTTTCGTCTACAACATAGTCGATGTCGTTTTCTGCGTAGTAATCCTCCATATCTTCTTTGGAGTCAAGCTCTTCAAAGCGCTGAACCTTTAAAGTTCTGGCAAACTTATCTGCCTTTGCATACAAATCTGTTGACTTGTCGCCCTTACCTGAAATAATAAGAGGTGTTCTTGCCTCATCAATAAGGATTGAGTCAACCTCGTCGACAATTGCGTAAGCGTGGCCACGCTGTACTTTCTGCTCCTTGTAAACAACCATATTATCACGGAGGTAGTCAAATCCGAGTTCGTTGTTTGTACCGTATGTAATATCAGCTTCGTATGCCTTTTTTCTGCCCTCGTTGTCAAGTGAATGAACAATAAGACCTGTGGTAAGTCCGAGGTATCTGTAAAGTTTGCCCATCCATTCGGAGTCACGGCGTGCAAGATAATCGTTGACTGTTACGATATGTACACCCTCGCCTGTAAGACCGTTAAGGTATGCAGGAAGTGTAGCAACCAAAGTTTTACCTTCACCTGTTTTCATTTCGGCGATTCTGCCCTGATGAAGTACGATACCACCTATAATCTGTACCGGATAATGTTTCATACCAAGTACACGCCAAGCACCCTCTCGGCATACAGCAAAGGCATCCGGTAAGATGTCATCTGTAGTTTCGCCGTTTGCAAGACGCTCTTTGAGAACAGCTGTCTGATTTTTGAGTTCGCTTTCGCTCATAGCCGCATACTTGTCCTCAAGTGCAAGCACCTTATCGCAAATCGGCTGAATTCGCTTTAATTCTTTTTTACTGTAATTGCCAAACAAGGCTTTGAGAATATTCATATATAAATGTCCTTTCGGTATAAATTCTTTTTACTGTACGGCAGCTGCACCGAGTGATTTTGCTGCCTGTATCATAGCTGCCTCAACAACAGGGCCCGCATAGGTAAAGCCAAAACCCGAGTCTTCCACAACGCAGGCAAATGCAAGAGGGCAATCCTCGTCCTTTGCATAACCTACCATCCAACCGTTAGGGCCTTTGTCCTCGCCGACCTCGGCAGTACCTGTCTTTGCGCATATCGTAAGTCCGCCAAACAGATCGTCGCCGTAGTAATCGGTCATTGTAAAGCGCATCATATCGTCAAGCGCTTCTGCCGTGCTGCTGCTGAAAAGTTCGTTTGTACTGTCCGAGCCGCCCAATCCGAGCACACCCAGAATTGAACCGTCCTTTATCATATACGGTTCTTTTGTTTTGCCGCCGTTTGCGATTGCTCCGCAAATAACAGCCATTTGCATTGGGTTTACTTTGTCATTGTACTGACCGACACCCGACCAGCCGAGCTGGTTTGTGTTTGCATCGCTTACATCGTAATTTCCCTTTGCGGTTTCGTTGTCATCCACCTTAAAGCTGCTGTTTATGCCGGCTTTATTTGCGGTGGCAGTCATTTTTTCTTCGCCGAGTTCAACCGCAAGTTCCGCATAAACAATATTGCAGGAATGTGACATTGCCTCTTTAAAGTTTATGTAACCGTGCGGTTCAACACAGGTTACATCACTTCCGCCGATATCTTCCTTACCCGAACAATACCATGTACGGTCGTAGATGTCGGGAAGATTTTCAATAGCGCAGGCAGAAGTAATTATCTTAAAAATCGAACCGGGCGCATAGGTTGAAGAAATAGTATTGTCAAGATACACACCCTCGTAGTCTTTTTCGTTTTCCTCGGTAATTTCGGGAGGCGCTTCTGGATCGTAAGCCTTTGTACTTACGGAACAGATGACCTCACCTGTTTTGTAGTTATATACAACGCAAGCACCGTCTTTGCCGTAGCCTGACAATACATCGTAAGCCGCTGCGCAGGTGTCTGCATCTACCGTAAGATTAATGTCATTGCCCTTTCTTAGAGAATCGGGCATATTCAGTCCCCAAATAAGATTATATCCGATAAGCTGGGAACGGTATCTGCTCTGTAAAGCAGTAGAAATATTAGAAGAATTATCGCCTATTGTGTGCAAAAGCGAAGTTCTGACGCTTTGGTTTTCATTATAAACTCTTTTTCCGTCAACACTTTGAGCAAGAATATTGCCGTTGCGGTCATAAATTGTACCTGCCTTTGCAAGTCCGTCGGTTCCTGCGATATGGTAGTTATAGTGCTGATCTACCCAATCGCCCGAATTTGCAACGAGCTTGTAGGCAAAAAAGCCCATACCGCCGATAAAGGCTACCGTAACCGCAAATATAAGCGTACTTCTCCGTAATACTCTTTTCATTCAAACACCGTCCTTTCTCTGATTTATTCAGAGGGTACTGCAAAGCAATACCTCATTCGGTTTTGTAAGATTATTTTTTCACCGCATATGTTCTTTCGTCTGCCGCCTTGATAAATGCAATAAGTCCCCAACAGGAAAGCACACTGGAACCGCCACAGCTGATGAACGGGAATGTTACACCTGTAAGCGGAAGAATATCAGTTGCGCCAAAAACATTGAGTGAAAGCTGTATTACAAGCAAACCCGCAGCACAGCAGGCAGAAATAGAATAGAATGTACTTCTGCTTCTTGTTGTGATTGCTCTTGCATAGATAACAAGGCAAGCTACCGCAACGGCGAGAGTAATTGCAACAATTACACCCATTTCTTCGGAAACCAAGCCAAAGACGAGGTCGCTCTCCGACGCTCCGACGCCCTTTAAAAAGCCGTTGCCTATGCCGACGCCGAAAAGTCCGCCGCTTGCTATATATGTAAGCACATGAGTTTGCTGATAACCTAAGTCATTTGCGTATTCCCACGCATGTCCCCAAGCCTTAAAACGGTCGAGAACATAAGATTTAAAGCGCAACACAATAGACACACCGAATACAGCCGCCACAATGGCAAGAATTACTGTTTTAAAGTCGCCCGAACGCATAAATGAGATTAAAAGGAAGGTCATAAAGAATATGAGCGCTGTACCGAAGTCACCCATTAATGCAAGCAATCCTACACAAACAGCCGAGAATATAATAAACTCAAACAAATTCTTTTTTGTCTGTAATCTGTCAAGTGTGTTTGCACCTATAAATATGTATATGATTTTTACTATTTCGGACGGCTGAAGCGAAATACCGCCAATGCTGATCCAGTTAGCCGCACCGTAAGTTATTTTGCCGAATACTATACTCACACCGAGCAGTCCTACTGCGGCAATCATAAGTCCGTATCTTAATTTTGTTGACGAAGTTCTGTCCGGGTCCTCAATAAACTTAATTATTACGCAGAACAGCGCCATTCCCACAACTGCGGCAATAAGCTGTACATAAGCCGACCGCTCTACCTGCCGCACAAGCAGCATTACACCCACGCCCGTCAAAAACAGCGCAAGGCTTTCAAGTTCAAAACTCACCCTTTTAAGTACCTTTGAAGAAACAAAGAAAAATGTCCATTCTGCCACTGCAAGGCATCCGAAAAGTACGAGCGGTGAATACTTGTTGGTACCGTCCTGCCAAAATACCGCCTCTACGCACATAAAGAAATGGAAAAGCGTGATTAAAAGCATAAGCTTCCACGACTTCATTGCAGGCTTGTTGTTGGCTTTTTTAAAAAACCAACTGTAACGGAGATTTTCGTCATAATCTTCGCCACGCAAAAACTGAAACTGCGAATTGCCCACACTGATAACATCGTCAATAAGCACTCTGGTTCTGCCCACAGCTTCTTCGCCGTTTACATATGTACCGCCTTTTGAACCCGTATCGCAGATATACCAGCCGCTGGCTCTTCTCAAAAGAACACAGTGATTTCTTGAAACGGCAGGATCATCAACGACAATGTCGCTTGCCCTGCTTCTGCCGATTGAATTTTCCCAGAAAATAACAGGAAGTTTAAGTCCTGTAACTGTATTGTAAAGTGTAACAAGAGGCTTTTCGGGCCTTCTGCGACGACGCATTGCAGCATAGCACTGATATACAATTATAATAGCATATACGGGCATTAATATTCTTAACGCAACAATGGCTAAATCGTAAATTACCGTCATATCAAGCACAGGCATCCTCCTTGTAATCATAGCTAAAGTTATACATTTATCATAATACCGCATTTTGGTAAAAAAGTCAATAAAAAAAGGCGGTTGACCCCTCAACCGCACAATATTATTTATCAAAAGCTATTATTTGCTTATTAATACCCGTAAATAATTGTCATAATCAGCATTATTACAGGCTGATGCAAAAGATATATTATAAGACTGTATCTTCCTATTACATTTAATATGGGAATTTTAAAATAAAAATATTTCTCCCATTTTATTTTCTTTATTATACGCCATAAAAATATTCCGAACACAAACATAAACAGCCACGGAATTATCGAAAAATAGTCGCTTGAAACAAAATCATACGAACGAAAGCCCAAGAATGACAAATATTTATATTCGTACAAAAAAGACGGCAGTTCAATAATCGGTATTCCCAAAAATCCTATGTAACCTGTCGGAACTCCGTATGTAACGGCATAAAGCATAAAGCTCAAAATTGCACCCACTACAGTAGGAATTGCATTAAATAAGTCTTTCAGTGCCGAACATATAAGCATTGAAATACCCAATAAATTCAGTATTCCGAACCAAACAACCTGACTCGGTATAGCTATTGCAGTAACTGCTGTAACAACAAAACCGCATAAGCTCACTATTATTCCGTTTCTGACCGTATGATTTGAAAAATTAAAAGACACTCCCGAAATAATAATAAACGATACACAAATAAAGCGTTCCCATACGGCAAAAAATGAGTTTGTAAAAGCAGAACCGTCGCCGTATATTATAAAAATATCATACAATGCGTGAAACGCAACCATATTAATAACGGCAAAGCCACGGATTGAATCAATTAAGTCATATCGTTTTTTACTTTTCAGAGTGTCCTTGTTCATTCGCAAATTCCTTACTTATCCTGTTTCATTCTGCGGTTAAACAGCAATACAGCACAAGCAAAAATTACTGTGGCATATCCGAATACCCAAAGTAATTCGGGTATTATCTGCGAATAATTGCCCTCAAGCGCTGCCCTTAAAGCATTTACGCAATGAATAAACGGCAAAAATTCTGCGATTTTTTGAAATGCACCGCCTATAAGCGAGATGTCAAACCATATATTTGAAAGCCATGCCGACAGGTTTGTGAGTACCGCACCGCATATTATACCTACCATTTTATCACTAAATGCCGTACCGCACAATAGCCCTATTGAAATATATAAAAAAGCAGGAACAATACTTACAACCGCCGCAAGCAAAATATTTGCCGAAAAAGATAAACCGAAAATCAGCGCAAACAAACAGGTAACAAGTGTTTGCAATAAAGCCATAGGAATGAGCGGTACTGTATAACCGAGTATGTAGCCGCTCGGCTTAAGGGGCGAAGCGTAAAGTCTGATAATAAAAGCCGTGCATCTGTCTTTTGAAACCAAAAGCGCAGAAAAAAGCGACAAAAACACAAGTCCGAATGCGCTTATTCCGCCCGTAAGATTTTTAATTTCAAACAAGGTCATATGTTGCCTCTTTCGGAATACTTGAGTTAATTACCGACAACAAACAAGCAATACAATAGGAAAAGCAATACCGAAAATTGATGTTAAAACATCTCTCTGCAATTCCTTTGCATTTCTTGACGCAAAAGCTAAAGTTTTCATAATCATTTACCCTCTTCCGCAATTTTTACAAAAGCGTCTTCAAAAGATGTGGCATTAACGCTGTTTTTAAGTTCGTCAGCCGTACCCTCAGCCACAAGATTTCCCTTTACCATAATACCTATGCGGTCTGACAGCGACTCCGCCTCTTCGAGATAGTGAGTTGTGAGGATTACCGTAATCTTACCTTTTAAAGCGCTGATTTTATTCCACAATTCTCTTCTTACCAAAACATCAAGTCCCAAAGTCGGCTCGTCAAGAAATAAAATTTCAGGGTCGCTTATAAGCGCCATTGCAATGCTCAATCTTCTTTGCCAGCCGCCCGATAAAGTTTTTGCCTTTGACTTTGCAACTTCCGCAAGCTCAAAATCATCTATCATATTCTGCACTTTCTGCACCGCCGTTTCTTTTTCAAAGCCGTATATTTCAGCTATCAGCTCAAGATTTTCTCTTACGGTCAGATTTGGCGCAACTGCGGTTTCCTGCGGTGATACATTAATAATTCTCTTAACATCTTCGCTGTCATTTACAATGCTGTATCCGTTAAGCACAGCGTCACCGCTTGTCGGCTTAATCAGACACGAAAGCATTTTTATTGTTGTAGACTTGCCCGCACCGTTTACGCCGAGCAACCCGTAAATTTCGCCTTTATTTATAGAAAGATTAATTGAATTTACCGCAACTTTATCTTTGTATTTTTTTGTAAGATTTTCAGTTTTTATCGCTAACATAAATAAAACCTCATTCCTCAAACACAAAATCACTTGCAATAGAACGGCTTACCTTGCCTATTCCCAAGCCACGCTTTATATCCCCGACAACGAGCAACTTATCTCCGGGTTTAATGTCAAAAACATCTCTTGCGTGTTTAGGAATAACTATCTGACCACGCTCGCCTACTTTTACAATGCCGAAAACATATTTTCCGTCCTCCGAATTTGTCGATTCCTCTTCAACGGATATTTTATCGTGTACAAGCTCATCGAGCGATATTTCATAAAGATTAGCAAGTTCGCTGCATTTTATAACATCGGGAATACTCTCTTCGTTCTCCCATTTAGCCACAGACTGACGGGAAACATTAATTTTTTCCACTACTTCTTCCTGTGAATAACCCTTTGCTTTGCGCAGCGCCTTTAAATTCATACCAATCATATTTTTCACACCTTTCATACCCTAAGTATAGCACAGCAAATTTACATAAACAACCAACTAAATTATACAAGAGATGTAAAGAATAGTTGCGTAAATATATTTTTCGCAGTCATTATATAAGATTCATATTAAAACCAAATAATAATATTAAATTTTAACAGTATATAATATAAACAATTTCGTGAACACAATTTCATTGTATATAGTGCATAAATTTATAATGTGATTTTCTATCACTTTCTATCACTAAATTTGTTAACATCTCTTTATTATATATTAACTTATGATATAATTATAATAACATATATAAATGTTGTCGAAAATATTTTTATATACAACATTTAAAAGGAGGTACACAAAAATCTAAAATAATTTAATTTTCGGCAAAAGAGGTGAATAAAAGTAACTTTACAATTTATACATTATAATAAAAATAATATATTTAGATAAGGAGATAACTATGAAACATTTTATTCGTGCTATAAGCACATCATTAGCTTTATTAACAACCATAAGCACTTGCGTTATTAGTGTTAATGCAAAAACAAATCCGTTTAATCTTACAAGAGGTACAGGTTGCATAGAAGATACCGATACTCCGAGTCTGGATTCTAATTCTGGACTATCTTCTTCATCACACAACTTACCTAAAGTAGTAGATCTAAGCACAGATGAAAGTTTTCCCAAAGTAGGAGACCAAGGACAATATGGATCTTGTACTGCTTGGGCAACTACATACTATCAATTTGGATACGAAGTAGCAGCAATGAATGGTTGGAATGCAAAAAACGATACAACTAAGCAATTTTCACCAAAATGGACATATAATATAATTAACAACGGTGTCGATGAAGGTTCATCGTACGATAGTGCTTATTTCTTACTTTCAAAGCAAGGTGCGGTAAGATTTTCTGAATTTACACCTTCTAATAATGTTAATAAAACAGATACATCTGAATTTACTGAATGGTATCTTGATACAAACGGTATGAAAAACGCTTTAAAATACCGTATCAGTGATTACTATCATCGCTCTTTTGCAAACACAAGAACAGCTGAAACTCCTATAGTTTCACCTAATTCAGCATGTTTAACAACTATGAAAAGCTTGCTAAACTCTGGAAAAATTTTGACTATTTCCACAGATTTTGGAGAATGGGATTATCAAAATCTAACGTCGCAATATAAATCTTCTCTTAACGGTCAATATGTTTGCATAAAACAATACGATCCAGATGGTAAAAGATCTGGTCACGCAATGGCAATAGTTGGCTATGATGATAATATCTCTTACGATTTAAACGGCGATGGTGTTATACAAACCTACGAAAAAGGCGCTTTTAAAATTGTAAACTCTTGGGGCACAAACTACGGAAATGACGGTTTTATATGGGTTATGTATGATGCTCTTAATAAAGTTTCAAATACAGACAAGCAAAATGTTTCTACAAGAAAACCTATTTTTGATAGCTATGGTTATTATTATATTAATGTGGAAGAATATTCACTTGACTTAATTGCTGAAGTATCTTTAAGTCAAACCACTCGCAACGAGGTTAAATTAAAATTAGGACAATCTGATTATTCATCAACAGCTCCTTCAAACTATGCATATACTATGTTGCAATATAACGGAGGAGATAATTTTAATTTTAGCGGTTTAAGTAATAGCAAATCAAGTGCTACATTTGTTTTTGACTACGGAACACTATTAAAAGCAGAAATGAGTAAACAAAATTTTTATGTAACTATAACAGATAAAGACACAGGTAATCCTACAACTATTAACAGCATTAAATTAATTGACAAAAGTGGTAAAAATGTTGTTAATGACACAATTAACAAAGTAATTGATAGATATGCCATTTTATACAAATATTCACTCGGCAAAGTAGGTGATATTAATAACGATAATATTATTGACACTAGAGATATTACAGACTTACAAAACTACTTATCAGGTACGCTCGATCTTTCAGCAAATGACAAGTTAGTTGCCGATGTTAATGGTGATGGTGAGATTAGTGTTAATGATGTATTAGATATACAATACTATGTAGCCGGATTTACTGACTCATTTGCAAACGGACATTTTGTAAAATTAGGTTAAAGTCTAAAGCTATATAATATAACACAATGACAATATATAGTGTTCACAAAATTGTGAACACTATATTATTGACAAAAAATGCACAAAAATACAAAATTGTTTTCAGCTAAAAATGCACTTATAATATTGAAAATATTATGATATAATTATGATATAAAATTATTATATTTTAATAATTTTATCTAAAAAGTTAAATTAGAGAGGATTTGAGGATTATGAAAAAAATTATAAAAGCGGCTTTGTCGGGCGCACTTGTAATGGGTATGCTTGCTGCACAGTGCTTTTCAACTTCTGCGATGGTAAGACCTATAATTACAGGTGATGTTGACGAGAATTTTAAAGTTGATATCAATGATGTTACACTTCTTCAAAACGGACTTGCCGGCAATGCGGAACTGTCACCAAGACAATTTTATGCAGGAGATGTCAATTTTAACGGTGTAAACGATGTCAATGATGTTACTCTTATTCAGGAACATATTGCCGGTACATATGAATTTGAGAGAAATAGTACTGCTTCGGAACACATTATCAGTAATTTTTGCGCCGATTATGATTCCGGAAAGGCAATGGCAGGCACTCCTGTAACATTTACCGCAACAATGGATTCGGGCGTTACACCGTTCAGCTATGAATTTTTGATTAACGGCGAGGTTGTTCAGCAAAAATCAGAGTTAAACACATTTACTTATACATTTAGTGAAAGTGGCAGCTATGATGTTTCGGTAAGGAGTTATAACGCTATTGATGATTGCGCAGAGGAAACCCTGTATAATTATACGGTAGTTGACGCATATGAAAGTGAAAACCCTGTTATTGTGGGTATTCATACAGATAAGGACTACATCGGTAAGAGCGATAATAATGTAACAATTACCGCAAATGCATTTATGGGAACTGCTCCTTATCAGTATAAGTTTACACTTGACAACGGTTTATTGGTACAGGATTATTCGGATGACAATAATTTCTTTATTGATATGCATAAACTCGATTATGAGAACAATACTCCGTTAGAAATAGGCGACCATACCGTACTCGTTGAGGTCAAGGATGCAAACGGCAAAACCGCACAGGAAACATTTACATTTGAAGTTAAAGAACCAAGAATGTGATTGTCCGAAACAGCATAATATGATATAAAAATTCAGCCGACAAACTTAGTTTTGTACTATGTTTGTCGGCTTTTTATTATTTGTCAAAGTTGATGGGATTAGGTTTTAGGAAATTATCGGTCGGGCAACAAAGTAAAGAAAAAGATAAACTTTCCGTCCCGAATATAAAAGTTTGGTCAACCTTTTCAAAGGTTGTGGGTGTGGGCAACGCCCACAAATGCTTTATGCTGTCGCAAATTTTGATAGCTAAATGGCTTGCCGTTTGGCGGCTTGAACATAACGGCGAGAGCATAAAAATTGCGATAGCAACAAAAGAAAAGGCACGCTACTAAAACTACTAATTTGCCTCTTTTCAAGGGCAAATTAGCCACACACAAAAACCTTTGCATCCTTTAGAGTATCTTTTTCTAAGACTGCTCAAGTGCAACTTTCTGCCACTCATTAGTCTTTACTTTTGTTTTATATTAAAATCTTGATTAATCTAAAGTTTGGTTATTCTACAATATAATTACAACTGTTTGTTTTAATTACAAATCAGTTCGCTTTTATTATTTAATGGGCTCTGCCCAAACCCGCAACCCTTTAAAAAGGGTTGACCTAAATTTTGAATTTATTAAACTAAACTTTGTGT
>OHRT01000553.1_pt1 | contig 12955 bp, 10 predicted proteins | sample 1578521 | NCBI WGS metagenome assembly OHRT01 (sample SAMEA3879537, study PRJEB24766) | human gut metagenome | biome: human-associated habitat; feature: feces | place: USA | collected 1985/1987
GCACATATCCCAGCATAAAAAAATCCCCTCCCGCCTTAATCCTGTTCCAAAAGAGCAATGCTCTTTTGGAACAAAAAGTCATTCGCTCCGAACCGCGCGTCCGAATGGTCTTTTAAGCCCATTCGGGCACACTCTCTCCGCGCAAAGTATTTTTCGCGACGTACACGCCCAGCGGAAGTCCCCTTGGGGGATGCCGCCGCGAAAAATGGATTTGACTTGATTCGCGACCTGCGGGCCGCGAACTCTGCGAGGCTTTTTTCGCATAAAAATCCCCTCCCGCCTTATTGTATGAGGCGGAAGGGGAAATCATGTGCTTTTTTACCAGCCGTAGCGGACGTAGCCGGGGAGGTAGGGCAGGGGGTTCACAGCGGTACCGTTAACGCCGCCGATGCGGATCTCATAGTGCAGGTGGGGGCCGGTGGAAACGCCGGTGGAGCCTATCTTTCCGATGACCTGACCCTGGGCCACCCGCTGGCCCACCACGGCGATGACCCGGCTCATGTGGCCGTACACCGTGCTGGTGCCGTCGTCATGCTGAATCTTCACGCAATAGCCCAGGCCATAGTTCCAGCCCTCGTTGGCCACCTTCACGGTGCCTGCCTTGGTGGCGTAAATGTCGGAGCCCCAGGAGGCGCCGATGTCCACACCCAGATGATAGGTGCTGGCGCCGGGGCACGGTGCGTCGCGGCCGCCGTAGCCGCCGGTGATCAGGCGGCAGGCGGTGGGCCAGATGAAGCCGCCCACAGCGGTCTGGTTGTTGCGGTTGGCTTCCTCGGACTTGCGGATCTCCTCCTGAAGCTCCTTTTCCCGGGCGGCCTGCTGGTTCAGCAGGGCCTGCTGGCCTGCCTCGCTGGCGGCGTACTCCTCAAACACCCGGGTAGCCTCGGCCACCTGGGCGTCCAGCTCTGTCTTGCTGGCGGTAAGCTCCGCCTGCTGCTGCTCCAGATCCGCCTTATCCTGGGCCAGCTGCTCCCGCAGGGTGCGCAGCTGGTCGATGACGCTCTGGTCGTGCTCCACGATCTCGTTGATGAAGTCCATGCGGCTGAGGAGGTCGGCAAAGCCCGTGGCCTTGAACAGCACGGACCAGTAGGAAACGGCGCCCCGCTCCTCCTCCTGCCGCACCTGGCGGCAGAACAGCTGATACTGCTGCTCCTCCTGGGCCTCGTTTTCGGTGATGCGGTCCTGGGTGTCCTTGATTTGCAGCTCCAGCAGGTCGATCTGCTGGGCGATGACGGCGGCCTGCTGGTCCAGCAGTTCCTTCTGCTCCAGGGCCTTGGCCTTGTCGGACTTGATCTGGTCCAGCTGCTGCTGAATCTCCTGCTTTTTGGCACGGGTCTCGGCCAGCTGGTCATTGAGACTGGCGCCGTAGGCCGTGTCCACCGGCCGCAGGGCCAGACACAGGGCGGCCATCATGGCTGCGGCGCACACCAGGGCGGTCAGGCGTTTGATTTTCTGTTTCATGACGGTCTCCTCTCTTGTTATACCCGCAGGAATTTTCGGATGGCGGTCAGGCTGCCGCCCACGCCCACCAGGATGCCCACGCCGGCGAATACCGCCGCCACCGGGGCCCAGATCTGACGGAAGTCCACCACCCGCAGCAGCTGCATGGTGTCGGAATTGGCGATGCCCTGGGATACGGCGGCATACAGCAGCCACTGGAGCCCGAAGGCCACCACCGCGCCGATGAGTCCCAGCAGCAGGCCCTCATACACGAAGGGCCAGCGGATGAAGCCATCGGTAGCCCCCACCATTTTCATGATGGCGATCTCGTCCCGCCGGTCGAAGGTGGTGAGCTTGATGGTGTTGGAAATGATGAACACGGAGATGATCAGCAGAATGGCGATCAGAGCGATGCTGATGACCCCCGCGATGTTGCGGACGGTGATGAAGCCGTTGGAGATGTCCTGGTCCGCCCGGACCTTGGCGATGCCCTCCACGCTCTCCAGGCTCTGCACCACCTGGTCCATGAGCTTCAGGTCCGTCAGGTGCATCACATAGCGGTGGCGGAAGATGGTGGGGTCCAGGTCGCTGTACAGGTCGTCCTCGTTATACTGGTCCACATATTCGTCCCGGGCCTCCTGCCGGGAGACGAAGGTGCAGTCCGCCACGCCGGAGATGCCCGACAGTTGGGACTGGAGGCCCTGGGCCTCCTCATCCGTGAGGCTCTCGTCCACGAAGGCCACCACGGCGTTCTCCTTCTGCAGGTCCTGCAGGTTGATGTTGGCGTTGTAGGCCACCAGCGAGAAGGTGCCCATAATCAGCAGGCACGCCACGGTGACGCCGATGGCGGCAAAGGACATGAACCCGTGGGACAGCATATTGCCCACGCCCTCCCGGAAGAAATAACGGAAATTACGCATGGGCGGCCACCTCGTATCTGCCCACGCCGGTGGCGGCTACCACGCCGTGGTCGATCATAATGACCCGCTTGTCAAAATGATTCACCAGGCTCTTTTCGTGGGTCACCACCACCACGGTGGTGCCCAGGGCGTTGATGCGCTCCAGCAGGGTCATGATCTCCAGAGAGCGGGCGGGGTCCAGGTTGCCGGTGGGCTCGTCGGCCACGATGGTGCTGGGATTGTTCACCAGCGCCCGGGCGATGGCCACTCTCTGCTGCTCGCCGCCGGACAGCTCATCAGGGAACCGGCGGCCCTTGCCGTCCAGCCCCACCAGGCCCAGCACATAGGGGATGCGGCTTTTGATCTCCCTGGCGGAGGCCCCCACCGTCCGCATGGCCAGGCTCAGATTGTCGTACACGGTTTTGTTGCCGATCAGGCGGAAATCCTGGAAAATCACCCCCACGGTGCGGCGCATCAGGGGAATCTGACGCCGGGTGATGTTGCTCATGGAGAAGCCGTTGATCATCACCCGGCCCCGGGAGGGCACCAGCTCGCCGGTCAGCAGCTTGATGATGGTGGACTTTCCGCTGCCGGAGGGGCCCACCAGGAACACGAATTCTCCGTCCTGAATCTCAAAAGAAATGCCATTTAACGCATGGGTGCCATTTTCGTATGTTTTTTCAACATTTGTCATTCTGATCATGGGATAATACCTCGATGTATGCACACACGATGCCCTTTGACAGGCGTCGTCATTCGGCCTTTTTTTACTTCACGGAAACATTATAAACAAAAAGTTACAAAATGGCAACAAAAAAAATATTAAATCTTTGTGAATGCAGGCGGTAAAATATGGAAAATCTGCCAGTGCCCGGTTACTTTCGGGGGGAGAAGCCCGCAAGGGACAGGAAGTCTGCCTGCAATTGTGCGGAGTTGCCAACGAGAAATGGTTTTGGCTCGCAAAAGTAAATTTTTTGAGAATGCACATTTTCATGTTTCAAAAAGAAGAATCCTGTGATATAATACGCATGCATTTATATACAAGACCTTCAAAATCAACAATTACGGCTGAGGAGTGGAGAATGATGTGGAAATGTCCGGTATGCAGATACGAAAATAAGATCACCCGGTTCTGTCTCCGGTGCGGGTACAACGGAGACCACGGGCAATCCCCTGACGCCCCGGCGGCAAGCGGCAAAGGCGGCTGCCCCGCGCCGCAGCAGGAGCATAACCTGACCCCGGTGCAGTGGCTCAATTTAGCTAAACAGGAGCAGGATCCGACTAAGCGGATCGCATACCTGAAGAAGGCTGCGGAGCTGGGCAATGCAGAGGCGCAGTATCAGCTGGGCCTCTGCTATTACGGCAGGGGCACACAGGAGGACGAGGCCCAGACCGTTTGCTGGCTCCGCAGGGCCGCCGAGCAGGGCCACGCCAAGGCACAGTATGTGCTGGGCGTTTGCTGCGAAAGAGGCAAAGGCGTGAAACAGGACGCAGCCCAGACCGTGCTCTGGTACCGCAAGTCCGCCGAGCTGGGCTACAAGCATGCGCAGTATTATCTGGGACGCTGCTACGAAAACGGCACCGGCGTGACGAGGGACCTCGTTCAGGCCGCCCAGTGGTACCAAAAAGCCGCCCGGCAGGGGCAAAGGGACGCCCAGTTTGCCCTGGCGGCCTGCTATGAGAACGGCTGGGGCATAAAGCGGAGCTCTTTCCTGGCTGCCCATTGGCGGACAAAAGCCAGAAACAACAACGATGTCTAAGGAAGCCCCGCCGCCTGCATGTGCAGACGGCGGGGCCTTGTATTTGGGTCAGATAACGTGCCCAGAATGCCGCAGCTGAGGCTCAGTTCATCTGCTTGCGGCGGGAGAGGTTCACGGTGCCGTCGTTCATCTCGTGGACGGAATCCAGGCTCTTGCCGGTGCCGATGGCCACGCAGCTGATGGCATTTTCGGCCACCACGGTGTGGATGCCGGTGCGGGCGGTGATGAGCTTGTCGAAGCCGTCCACCAGGCTGCCGCCGCCGGTCATGACGATGCCGTTGTTGGCGATATCCGCCACCAGCTCCGGCGGGGTGCGCTCCAGGACGCCGTGGACGGCCTCCAGGATCCGCTCCACGGGCTCCTCAAAGGCCTCCAGCATCTCGGTGGAGGTGACGGTGATGGTCTTGGGCAGGCCGGTCATCAGGCAGCGGCCCTTGATCTCGATGGTGGTCTCCTCCTCCTTGGGGAAGACGCAGCCGATCTGCATCTTCATCTGCTCGGCGGTACGCTCACCGATGAGGATGTTGTGCTTGCGGCGCATGTATTTGACGATGGCTTCGTTGAACTGGTCGCCGGCCACCTTGATGGAGGCGCTTTCCACCACGCCCTTCAGGGAGATCACGGCAATGTCGCTGGTGCCGCCGCCGATGTCCACCACCATGTGGCCCTCGGGCTTGGTGATGTCGATGCCGGCGCCGATGGCTGCGGCCACAGGCTCCTCGATCAGATACACATGGCTGGCGCCGGACTGCAGGCCCGCGTCCACCACGGCGCGCTCCTCCACCTCGGTGATGCCGGAGGGAACGCAGATGATGACACGGGGCTTGAAGATGTGGTGGAAGCTGCCGCTGACCTTGCGGATGAACTCCTTGAGCATCCGCTCGGTCATGTCGTAGTCGGAGATGACGCCCTCACGCAGGGGACGGATGGCCACGATGTTGCCGGGGGTACGGCCCAGCATGGCCTGGGCGTCTGCGCCCACGCTGAGCAGGCGGCCGTCGTCCTTGTTGATGGCCACCACGGAGGGCTCATTGAGCACAACGCCCTTACCCTTGACATATACCAACACCGATGCGGTACCCAGGTCGATACCGATATCCTTTGCTAAAGAACACATAATGCTGCACCTCATTTTTCTGATATGGACCACGGCCCCGGGGAGGGCCATTTAATTCCTGGTATCCTATTATAATGGCGCTTTTCCCATTTTGCAAGAGAATTTGTGGGTTTTTCCAAATCGTAATCTTTTGTTCATAATTTGTAACCTTTGGGCCGGTGCTTCATTATGGACAGGCGGCGGGGATTTTATTCCTCCCGGGTGACGGCCAGGGTCAGGCCCAGGACGTCGGCGGCTCCCGCCTGGCGCAGGACCCGGGCGGCCTCCCCCAGGGTAGAGCCGGTGGTGCAGATATCGTCCACCAGCAGGAAGCGCTTTCCGGCGATGCGCTCCGGATGGACGGCCTCATAGGCCCCCAGGACGTTGGCCCGGCGGGCGTCGGCGTCCTCCAGGCCGGACTGGGGCGGGTTGTCCAGAATTTTGCGCAGGGTCTCCTGGGGCTCCACGTGCCACTCCACGCACAGGCTCCCGGCCAGATACCGGGCCTGGTCAAAGCCCCGCTTGCGCAGGCGCTTCCGGCTCACCGGCACCCAGGTGATGGCGTCGAACTCGCCGCCGAACTCCTCCGCCGCGCAGCGGGCCGTCAGGCTGCCGAAGCAGGGCAGGCCGCCCATGCGGCCCTTGAACTTGAAGTCCAGAATGGCACGGCGGACGGCGTCCTCGTAATACAGAGGCGCGGCCACCCGGCCCCAGGAGGTCTGGCGGACGGCCCGGTCCCCGGTGTAGGGCAGGGCCTTTTCGCAGCCGGCGCAGATCAGCTCCTTGCTGCCGATGTGCTGATTGCAGAAGGGGCAGCGCCGGGGGAACAGGAAGTTCAATGCCCCCTGCTCCAGCTGGTTCAGCCGTTCGTTGAGATCACTCATGCCCATGGCTTGATCCTCCTTGCTTGAGTCTGCGGCGCAGGCCGCTGTATCGCCGGGTGCGGCGGTCGTTTTCCGCCATGCGGCCGGGGATGGCGTCGTCGCCTACCATCACCAGCAGCTCCCTGGCCCGGGTGATGGCGGTGTACAGCACGCCCCGGACCAGCAGATTGGGGGCCGCCGGGGCGGACACCAGCACCACCGCCCGGTATTCGCTGCCCTGGGCCTTGTGGACGGTCATGGCATAGGCCATATCCAGCTGGCTCAGCAGGTCGGCGGTGTATACGCTGGTGCGGTCGTCGAACCGGATGGTCACCAGCTCGCCGGAGGGGTCGATGTCCTCCACCGTGCCCACGTCGCCGTTGAAGATGCCGCTGCCGGCCTCGCCGTCGTCCTTTTCCCAGAGAACGTCATAGTTGTTCCGGGTCTGCATCACCCGGTCCCCCACCCGGAAGATCATGTCGCCCCAGGTCTTCTGGCGCTTGCCCGGGGCCGGGGGGTTCAGAGCTGCCTGCAGGGCCCGGTTCAGGCTGACGGTGCCGGTCTCCCCCTTGCGGGTGGGGGTCAGCACCTGGATCTGCCCGGCGGGGATGCCCATCTTGTCCGGCAGACGGGTGCGGCACAGGTCCACCACCGTCTGCACCAGCCGGTCCGGCGAGCGGCGGCACAGGAAGAAAAAGTCGCTTTGCTTGTTGCTCAGGTCCGGGGCCTGGCCCCGGTTCACGGCGTGGGCGCTGCGGATGATGGCGGACTGCTCCGCCTGGCGGAACACCTCCGTCAGGGTCACGGAGTCCACCGCGCCGCTGCGCAGGATATCCCCCAGCACGTTGCCGGGGCCCACGGAGGGCAGCTGGTCCGGGTCCCCCACCATCACCAGGCGGCACCCGGGCTTCAGGGCCGCCAGCAGGGCGTCCATCAGCGGCAGGTCCACCATGCTCATCTCGTCCACGATGACGGCGTCGGCCTCCAGCAGGTCCTTTTCGTTTTTCTTGAAGGTCACCTCGCCGGTAAGCTCGTTGAAGGTCATGCCCAGGCAGCGGTGGATGGTCTGGGCCTCCCGGGAGCACAGCTCGCTCATGCGCTTGGCTGCCCGGCCCGTGGGGGCCAGCAGCAGCACCGTCAGGCCCATGCGCTCCAGCAGGGTGACGATGCCCCGGGTGGAGGTGGTTTTGCCGGTGCCGGGGCCGCCGGTCAGCAGCAGCACGCCGGTGCGGGCCGCCAACTCCACCGCCTGACGCTGCTGAGGGGCATAGGCGATGCCCTGCTGCTCCTCCATTTCGGCGATGATTTTGTCCACGTTTTTCCCGGTCTGCCGGGGCGCGTCCCGCAGGGACAGCAGCCGCCGGGCCACCTGGGTCTCCGCCTGATACAGGCGCTGGAGATAGCAGGCCTGCACCCCCGCCACCGGCTCCTGGACGATGACGCCCCGGGCCAGCAGCCCGTCCAGGGCGGTCTCCAGGGCGTCCGGGTTGCCGTCAATCAACTGGGCGGAGGCAGAAAGCAGCTTGTCCCGGGGCAGGAACACATGGCCGTTGTTCAGATTGTGGGACAGCTCGTATGTAAGGGCGGCCTCCACCCGGCAGGGGCTGTCGCCGTCGAAGCCCATGCTCAGGGCGATCTCGTCCATGGTGGAAAAGGCCACGCCGTAGGCCTGTCCCGTGAGAAGATAGGGGTCCTCCTTCAGCCGGGGCAGGGCCTGGGCCCCGTAGGCCCGGTACAGCTGCATGGCCAGAGGCACCGGCAGCTCATACCGGGCCAGAAATTCCATCACCCGCTTCAGCCCCGTCAGCTCCCGGAAGGCGGCGGACAGCTCCATGGCCTTCTTGGCGGTGATGCCCTTGACGGTTTGCAGCCGCTCCGGCTCCTCCTCGATAACGGCCAGGGTGTCCGCCCCGAAGCGGTCCACCAGCCGCTGGGCGGTGGCGGGGCCGATGCCCTTGAGAATGCCGGAGGCCAGATAGGCCGCGATGTCCTCCCCCGTCTCCGGCATGCGGCGCTCCACGGATTCCGCCGCGAACTGGGGGCCGTAGCTGGGGTGGTTGGTCCACACGCCGGTGACGGTCATCCCCTCGCCGGGGGCGGCGCAGGGGATGCACCCCACCACCGTCACCAGCTCGCCGTCGTCCGTCAGCAGGGAGAGCACGGTGTAGCCGTTGTCCTCATTCTGAAAAATCAGGCTTTGTACGGCGCCCTCCACCGTGCTTCGTTCGGCCATAACGGCCCTCCTTATGGTAAATGGTCGGGGATCTCCGCCGCCGTCAGCAGCAGAAGATCGTCGTATCGCTCCGTCAGCTCCCGGGCCCGGCGCAGGTCCGCCCCCTCCAGGCCGCAGTCGCACAGCACGATGGGGACCGCTCCCCGCAGCTGCCGCCGCAGGTCCAGCATCTGGGCCGCCGGGGCGGCAAAGTCGCAGCCGGGCCGGGCGGGGATCAGCAGCATCACCCGGGCGGGCTCCCGCCGCCGCAGCCAGCCCGTCAGCAGCCAGAACAGGGCCGCCAGCCCCGTGGCCGCCAGAAAGGCCAGCACGCCGTCTTGCAGCACCTCCATGATATCACCTCGATATCAGTGTATGCGGCGGGCGGCAGGCGGGTGAGAGACTTAATACTGATAGCCCCGCTTTTCGTCCCGGAACTCCTCCACCCGGGCCCGGTAGGCCTTCATGGCGGTGTCCTCAAAGGCCAGGTGCACGTCCTTGGCTCCCATCTGCTCCAGTAGATACCGGGTGAAGGGCGGGTTCAGCGGCAGCAGGGGGCCGATGAGATAGGTGGCCATCAGGCCGCCCCGGCGGAAACCCTCGGCATAGGTGCCGGGGTGACGGCCCACGCCCCGCTCCACCCGGAACAGGGCATCCGTCAGCTCGCTGTTGGGATAGGTGTGGCCGAACAGGCTCTTGAAGCCCACGATCTCCATATCCTGGAAGCTCCCCAGCAGGAAGCTGTTGTGGCGCTTCATCATATGATACTCGGCGTGGGTGGGTAGGATGCCCAGGCCGTCGAAGGCGCGCTTGCCGTCGATGACCACATATTCGCCCAGGGCGTCCAGGGCGTTGCCGGTGGCCAGCATCAGGCCGCCGCCGTCCACATAGCGCTCCAGTTCCGCCTTATAGGGGGTCAGGGCCTGGACCATCAGCTGCAACCCCCGCTCGGTGGCAGAGCCCACGTACACCAGGTCCACGCCGCCGTCCAGAAAGGCGGGGCGGTCCTTCAGACCGGTTTCCACCACCTCCATCTCTGGGCAGGACTGGCGCAGATAGGTGACGTTCATCAGGTCGCCGCAGAGGTTGGCCACCTCGGGGAACAAAATCTCGGTTTTCATGCCTGCACCTCCTGCTCCGCCGCCCGGGAACGGGCGATATCCTTCATCTGGTCATACACCTGATAGGCAAGCTCCAGGGTGTCCGTGCCGTAGAGCACATACAGCTCGTCGCCGGGCTCGTAGGCCATCATGGCCGCTGCGTCGTGCTCGTCCTTGGCGCAGGCCAGGCGGTCCTCCGGCACGCCGGCCATCAGGCAGCGGAGCTTGTAGTCCTCGCACCGCAGACCGGTGCACACCACCCGGACGATGCTCTCGTCCGCCAGATACTCAAAGTCCGTGTCGTAGAACCAGCAGACGTTTTCCGACCAGTGGGGCACGTCCGTCAGGGAGTTCATCAGCAGCATGACTTCTTTCTTGCCGGGGCGGGAGGCGATATACTGGAACACCCGGGAGCAGGCCAGGGCGTTCTTGTCCTTGGCCATTTCCCGGACCAGGGTGACGTTTCCGGCCTGTTCCACGTTGTGGCGGCTTTCGGTGATGGCGGACTGGGACAGCACCCGGGCGATCTCGTCATGGGCGTAGCCCAGCTGACGCAGCACGGCGATCACCGTGACCATGTTGTAGACATTGAACACGCTGTCGCAGATCAGGGTATAGGGGTATTCTTTTCCGTCCTCCCGGATGGTCATGGTACCGCCGGGGATATCCACGTTGGTGGCCAGATAGTCGCTGTCCGGGGAGTGGAAGCCGCAGTCCTGACACACGGCCCGGCCGATGTGGTGATAGCGGCGGTATTCATAGCGCAGCTTCCCGGCGCACTTGGGGCAGATGCGCACGTCGTTGATGTGGTTGACGCACTCCACGGTGTCCGAGGGCAGGCGGTCGATGCCGAAATAGACCCGGGGATTCTCCGGGGCCAGGCCGCAGGAGATCAGGTCATCGGCGTTGAGCACCAGCTTAGAGGCGGCGGGGATGCTGCGGCTGATGATGCCGGCGATGAAGTCGGCGTGGGCGTTGCGCATGATGCTGTCCCGGAACAGGTTGGTGACGGCGATATAGTCCGGGGTGATGTAGGGGTACACCCGGACGCTGGAGCGCTCGTCCACCTCCAGCACGGCCATGTCATAGTCCTTTACCCGGCCCGCCAGGTTGCAGCCCTTCAGCAGGGCGGTGGCGATGCCGCTGGCCACGTTGGAACCGGCCCGGTTGATGAGGACCCGGTGACCCGCCTTTTCCAGGGTGTCCGCCAGGAGATTGCTGACAGTGGTTTTGCCGTTGGTGCCGGTGACGGCGATGATGGTTTTGGGCCGGCCCACATACTTCAGGAAATCCGGGCACAGCTTCAGGGCCAGGGTGCCGGGGAAGTCCGTTCCGTTGTGGCGGGTGATCTTCAGCGCCGGGACGGATAGCTTCGCCATCCACAGTGCAAACAGGAATCGCAGTTTACCCATTGTGTTCAAGCCTCCTTGGTAACAATCGCCGCCGCCCGGCAGCTGCAGCCGTCGGCATTTTCAAATTTCAGGGGCATGGTCAGGAACGTGAATTCCCGGCCGATGAGCTGCGCCAGCCCCTTGAGGTTTTCGGTATTCACCAGCCCCGCGCCAAACAGGGTCAGGTGGTTGGGGTAATCCACCGTGCCGCAGGGGTCCAGAGAGATGGAATCCTCTCCCACCCCCTTCAGGGGCAGGCCCGCCACGAACCGGGCGGCCTCCTCGGTCAGACACGGAAACCCCTCATAATAGGCATCGGTGCCCCAGTATTGGTCCCACCCGGTGCAGAACAGCAGAAAGTCCGCGTCCCGCAGGGCAGCCTCGTGCCGCAGCAGCAGGTCCAGGGGAATTCGGGACTGGCCCCGGCAGTCCAGCACATAGCCACGGCCCACAAAGCGGTCCGGACCGAAGCTGTCCAGGGTGGGGGCCCCGTCCATCATGTGGGCGGGGGCGTCCATGTGGGTGCCGGTGTGGGAATACATATGCAGCAGGGTCTCCCGGTAGCCGCACTGGGAAACGGTGCAGGCGGTGGTGAGACGGGGCGGCTCCGTGCCGGGATAGACGGGCATATCCTCCCGGATGGTGTGGGTCAGGTCGATAACGGTCATGTTGAGGTCCCTCCTTCGGGCGGTGTTTCGCGGGTGTGCAGGTATACCATCAGGGCCGCTATGTCGGCGGGGGATACGCCGGAGATGCGGCCCGCCTGGCCCAGGTTCTCCGGCCGCAGGGCGGCCAGCTTCTCCCGGGCCTCCAGCCGCAGCCCCTGGATATGGCTGTAATCCATGTCCGGCGGCAGGCGGCGGCGCTCCAGCTTCTCAAATTCCTCCACCTGCTTTTCCTGGCGGCGGATGTAGCCCTCGTATTTCACGGTGATCTCCACCTGCTCCCGGACGGCCGGGGGCAGACCCGGCGGGGCCGGGTCGAAGGGGATCAGGTCGTCATAGCCCACCTGGGGCCGCCGCAGCAGGTCGATGAGGCGGCAGCCGTCGGGCACCGGGGCGGTGCCCAGGGCCGTCAGCAGGCGGTTCAGCGCCGGGGTGCCGGGGACGCCGGTTTTCTCCAGGCGGCGGATCTCCCGCTCCACGGCGGCGTATTTTTCCTCCACCCGCCGCAGCCGCTCAGCCGATACCAGGCCGATGCGGCAGCCGATGGGGCACAGGCGGCGGTCGGCGTTGTCCTGGCGCAGCAGCAGGCGGTATTCCGACCGGCTGGTCATCATGCGGTAGGGCTCCTGGGTGCCCTTGGTCACCAGGTCGTCGATGAGGGTACCGATGTAGCTTTCGCTGCGGCGGAGGATCAGCGGCTCCCGGCCCAGCAGGGCCAGCGCCGCGTTGACGCCCGCCACAAAGCCCTGGACCGCCGCCTCCTCGTATCCGGAGGAGCCGTTGAACTGTCCCGCCCCGTACAGGCCCCGGACCGCCCGGGTCTCTAAGGTGGGGCGCAGGGCCGTGGGGTCGATGCAGTCGTATTCGATGGCGTAGGCCGGGCGCATCATCTCCGCCCGCTCCAGGCCGGGGACGGAGTGCAGCATGGCCAGCTGCACGTCCTCCGGCAGGGAGGAGGAGAAGCCCTGGATGTACATTTCCTCCGTGTCCAGGCCCATGGGCTCGATGAACAGCTGGTGCCGCTCCTTGTCCGGGAAACGGACGATCTTGGTTTCGATGGAGGGGCAGTATCGGGGTCCCACCCCCTGGATGACCCCGGAATACAGGGGGCTTTTGTCCAGGTTCTCCCGGATGATCCGGTGGGTCTCCGGGGTGGTGTAGGTCAGCCAGCACACCGCCCGGTTTTCCGGCGGGGCCGGGGCCTCGAAGCTGAAGGGCAGGGGAGAGGGGTCCCCCTCCTGGAGCTGCATTTGGGAAAAGTCGATGCTCCGGCGGTTGACCCGGGGAGGGGTGCCGGTTTTGAACCGCCGCAGGGGCAGGCCCAGGGCCAGCAGGCTCTCCGTCAGAGGGCCGGCGGCGTGAAGTCCGTCGGGGCCGGATTCCTCCACGCAGTCCCCCACGATGGTGCGGCCCCGGAGATAGGTGCCGGTGCACAGCACCACCGCCCGGACCCGGTATACCGCCCCGGTGCGCAGCACCACGCCGGTGACGCGCCCGTTTTCCGTCCGCAGGGCCACCGCCTCCGCCTG
>OHRT01000570.1_pt1 | contig 12703 bp, 8 predicted proteins | sample 1578521 | NCBI WGS metagenome assembly OHRT01 (sample SAMEA3879537, study PRJEB24766) | human gut metagenome | biome: human-associated habitat; feature: feces | place: USA | collected 1985/1987
GAATTTTGTGAAGCTGCCTGATGAAGAGATTACACGCGTTTTAGAAGAGCGCCAGCCTAAGCTCAATTTGTCTGACAAGCAAAAGGCGCGCTGGCATAAAAAATGCCTTTGCCTGGTAGAATTTGAGGATGTCCGCGAAATAGAACCGCTTGATTTCGACCATCAGGGCAACATGGACGACTGGCTGATTATTGAGAAGATTGAAGACGTAGTGGTTGGTACAAGTATTCCGTATGACTACAAGAATTCCAGGTTTTAGGGCGGTGAAAGTTTGAAACGAGTTAATTTGAGCACCATCCCGAAAAAGGGCGCACAAAACCAAGCCGTCATGTAACGGCATCAAAAAGCAAATCAAACGGCTAAATCGGAGCCTGCACCAAATACCCCTGCCGTTGCAGTATAAAGACGGCTTCCTCTACGGATACCTCGCGGTGAAGCGGCGGCCTGTCGCCATTGCGGTAAAGGTCTGGATTATACGGCTCGTTCCTTTTCAGGATGTTGTAGATGGCAGTCAGTAGCATTCTGGCGATGGCGATAATAGCTTTCTTGTGCCCGCGCCGCTTCTTGAGATTGAGGTAGCGACTGCGGATTTCCGGGTTCTGTTTGGCACGGATAGCACAAAGTGCGCACTGCACCAACAAGGGCTTGATGTAGGCTCCGGCTCTGCCGATTCTGGTGGTTTTCTTCTTACCTGCACTCTCGTTGTTCTGCGGCGTAAGACCTGCCCAGGAGCATAGCTGCTTGGAGGTCGGAAACACGGACATATCCACACCAATTTCGGAGATAACGCCAACTGCGGCAAAGGCCTGGATACCCGGCACCGTCATAACGAGGTTGAGCTGCGGCAGATATTTCTCCGCCGTGGAAAGAATCAACGATTCCAAATTGACTTTGCAGAGGTCGAGGCTGCTCATATGGGAACGGATGATGCGGAGCTTTTCAGCTTGTTCGGCACACAGTTCTCCGTCCACGGCGGCAAGAATTTGTTCGTTGGATGCTTTCATACCTTTGGTGCGAAATGCGGAAACATCCGTAATCCGTTCAGAAGGATTCTCCAGCAACTGTGAAGTGATTGCTGTAGCGGCTTTACCAAACACATCCGAGAACACATCGTCCAGTTTGATGTTGGACACAGTCAGACAGTTCTGAGCACGGTTTTTCTCGCCGGTAGTAAAGTTGGTGAGTTTCCAGCGATAACGTACCAAATCCCGGAGCTGGCGAATATCCGCAGGGGGGATAAAGCTGCCGGATATCAAGTCGTGCTTAAAGATGTCAGCAATCCACTTGGCATCCTTCTTGTCGGTTTTCTTGCCACGAATCGCTTTCACATACTTCGGGTGGGCAAGAACAATTTTGCAGGTTGTCTCCAGAATGTTGTAAATGGGAATCCAATACTTTCCCGTAGACTCCATACAAACATCTGTGCAGTTATTTTCGGCAAGCCATACGGCGCAACGGCGCAAATCGCCGGTAAAGGTGGAAAAACGCTTACTCTTGTAGCTTGTAACGCCCTGTCCGTTTGTGGACGCAATACAGGCCACCAGAAAAGACTTGTGGACATCCATTCCACAGCAGATGGGATAAACGATTTTAAGCATAGCACATCCCCTCGAAACAGTATTTGAGGGAACAGGCAGGGACTGGACGCTCACTGAAAGATTGAAGTAGTCTGTCTCTCCAAAGATAAGTTTACAGGGTTCAATGCCCTAATTAATTGTGCTTGAAAGAGCATCCGACACACATAAATATTCAGTTCAGTATACGCTGAGCCTACTCACCTCTTCGTGCTCTGTAGTGTGTTTGCTTTCTCAAGTACATTCTAACAATTTTTACATAGCTTTACTACAAGTTGCTTTCATTTATTTTTGTGCCTTGTAGCAAGGCGGAAAGGAATGGTCATAATTATGAAAAATACCGTTAAGAAAAATTTATGTACATTTATAGCTGTTATTGTTGCGGCGTCTGCTACAATAGTTTTTGCCGGATGCTCCGACAATGGAGCACCGCAGACTTCGACAGGCAGTGAGGGAGTTGCAAGTCAAACAAGCGATGATGCATCTGCTGTATCACAGACAAAACAACCGGAAAAGAAGAGAGAAACAATTAAAATTGATGATATTGCATGGAATGTGGATCAAGGAATTGTTGACGGTGAAAAATATGTTCTTTTAGACTATACAAACAATTCAAAATATACAGTTACGGATTTTGAAATGACATTTAAAGAAAAAGGCTCGGTAACGGAAGAGGACAAGGAAAATTTCTACAACGAGATTAAAGATAAATTTTCAATGAGTGATGATGATATTTCCGAATTAAAACAAAGGGATATTTCTATGCACGCAGAAACCGAAAAAATTGTTGAACCCGGAGAATCCGCAAAAAATATAAACTGCTATTATTACAGCGGTATTTATTATTTAAAAGACATGAATCACTTTAATTTGGTTGAACCCGATGTTGCTACCATAAAATACATTAATGACAATAAAATCTACACTTCATATTATGATTTCAGCACTAAAAAATATTCAGAAGATGAAAATACCGAAGAGGCATATTATTGGACCACATCGGAACTCGGCACAAAAATTCCTAAGCCTGATGTAAAGGTGGTAAAGAAATCCATAGATAATGAAGATTCTTTTGGATTTGAGGCTTACGGTTTATCTTTAGACCAATTTAACGAATATGTTGACAAATGCAAGCAACTCGGCTTTACCGTTGACGAAAGCAGTTATGAGGGTCATTATTCCGCAGATGATAAAGACGGCTATAATGTATATCTTTCATACAAAGAAGATGACGATTATATGACCGTAACCATTGATGCTCCGTCAGAATAAACAATACACTAAAAGGGATCTTGTACAAGGTTCCTTTTTTTAATTATGTTAATTTTATATTTCAAATTATGGTTTATCGCACTGTTGAAGCTAAATAATTTAAAAATTTAGGTCAAGCCTTTTTAAAGGCTTGCGGGTTTGGACAGAGCCCATAATATCTTATGTTATAACAAATTATTATGCACTGACTGCTTGCTGTCAGTGTGCGTGAAACAAAGTTTAACAAAACAGGCGGCAGCCATATAAACAAAAACAGTCAACGCATTGCGCTGACTATGAAATAAAGTATATTTTCTTTAGTTGCTATCGCAAAGCCTTTCGCCGTTGTGCTCAAGCCGCAAAACAGCGAGCTGTTTGACTATCGTTAGATTGCATAAATGGAAAGTATTTGTGGGCTTTGCCCACACCCACAACCTTTGAAAAGGTCGACCAAACTTTTATAATTGCTTGGCTAAACTGTGAGTTAAACCATAAATTACCCCAACTTTTGATAAAAAACCTTATTTCAATCAAAAACGGCAGCACTTGTGAATTTAATTTCAAAGTGCTGCCATTTAATTATTAATTATTTTTCAAGAAAATCAACGAATTTCTCGCCGAGAACCTCTCTTGAATATACCTTACTGATTTTATCATAGTTACTTCTGAGTTGGTCATCTGTAACCTGTGGGAACTTACGAATCTTATCGAGCAAGTCTGCATACGAAGTATAAATACAGCCTTCAATGCCGTTAAGAACTTCCCTTGAACCTGTGTTCTCTGTACAATAAACCATCTTTCCGTTGAGGATAGCCTCAATATACGGCATACCGAATGAATGGTTGAGAGTAAAGTCAACAACCGCATCGTGATTTTTCATCTGATTTTTCGGATTAGAAGTTTCGCCGCAATAACAAATATAATCTTCAACCTCGTTATCAAAAATCTTATCGAGAAATTCGTTAAGATAGTCGCCCGTACCGTAAACATCAATTACAATGTCATCAACATTCTGCTCTTTAAGATACTTGGCAAAGCCGATAAGATTGTTAATGTCAGCCTCACGCTCATGGCTGATTCTCAACAGATACATACCGAGGAAGTAATCACGCTCCGGCACATCAACTTTCTTTTTATTATCGTCCTCTTCTTCCGCTCCTATGTCCTCTCTTGCCACACTTCGGCTTGACTCAAGAGTATTACCGAGCACGATATAATCCTTATAGTTTTTAAAATTAAATTTATCAATGTAAAGCTGACGGTTTTCTTCACTTACAAATACAGCCTTGCCGATGTCGATTTTCTCCATTTTATTAACAATGTCGGGGAAAAGCTCATTTACAAGTGCGGCTGTACAATGGAAGAAATAGATTTTCTCCTCAATTTTCTCCGATGTAGCGTCATTAAGGAAAAGGTGGAGAGATTCTCTTGTTGAAATTACAGTCTTACTGTTTATATTCTCAAGTTTCTTTCTCATTGCCATACCTGCATACGGAGAAAGATTCTGTCTGCTGCAATCGCAGTCAAGGTGACCGTAAAGTCCTTTCCATCTAAAGAAGCCACGCTTTAAAAGTTCAATCTTTCTGCGTGAATTTGCCTTATACAATGCCGTAAGCTGCAATCCGTAAGGCATTTCCTTTGGCTTTGCGGTGCACTTTAGCGACAAAAGCTCTACAAGATAGTTTTTCTCAAGCAAAGCCTCCGCAAGCGAACGAGTAGCAAAAACAGTACCGCCCACACCGTAGAAATTGTAGCCGAGGAATGTTACCTTATTCTTCTGAATTGAAGAAAATTCCTCATACATTCTGTCAATATGAGCGCCGCTCTCAATAAAGTCATAGTCAATCTCTTCCGGAAGTCTTGACTTAAAGAACGGGTTTATCGTATAGGTTTCGTCGGCAATAGCGTCAACAAGCTGTCTTGCTTTTGTGTAAGAGCACTGCTCAAGCTCCTCTACCTCGCAGTAAAGGTTACGCTTTGCAAGGTAATTCTTCAAATCAGGCTGATACAAAATTACAGGCTTATTGAGCACCGTAAAGTCAAAGCCTACCGAAGAATAGTCAGTAATGAGAACATCATTTTTCGCAAGTTCGTCAAGCACATCTGTTTTGTGCGAATGAATAAATTTGATTCTGTCTGTCTTTGCACATTCCTTAAATTCTTCGATTTTCTCTTCATCAAAAAATTGGTGCAAACAAACCGTAAAAACGGAATTTGTTTTATCAAGATAATCGGCAAGTTTTTGGCTTGAAAGCACACCCTTAATCTGATGCATAAGCATCTGTGTCATATAGTTGTCGCCAAGGTACTCTCTCCATGTCATAAACCAAAGTATATTCTTGCCGTTGTGCGGCTGTGCATGATATGCCTTGTGGCGCTTTACAAGCTCAATGTAGCGTGGCGGATAAATTCCGTAGTAAAGCTGATAATCTTTGAATTTATTGTAATCCATAAGAGTGGGCTTAATGTTCTTGTTGTAATACAAAAAACGGAACATATTATTATTGTAGCCATAGCCCTTATATTCAATAGCTTTAATGCCAAGCGTGCCGTGCTGTAAGTAAATAAGAGGCTTTTCTATGAAAAAGTCTGTCTTAAAAAAGCCAAGCTTTGTAGGAGTAATATCCTTGTAACTCAAAGAAACAAAGTACATATCGGCATTTAAATAAATCTTAAAATGCTTTACTGTGTTTTTCCAAACAACAAAACTCTTTTCTTTGTCAGAAAGAGAGGCGTAGGTTTCTTTATTGGCGGCATTTTTTTCAAGCACAATGTACTTGTCTATACCGTCCCTGCGGCGTACTACCTGTTTCCAAAAATAATATGAGTTATTATTTGAGGTTGCGGCAAGATTTTCGCCAAACAGCCATATAAAATTTCTACCCATCAAATTACTCCTTTAGTATATGGTTTATGCCTCGGTAATTTTACCGAAACCGCAAAATGCAAATTAAATAAACTAAAATTACAGCTCAAAAGTTGATTTTTCAGGCAAAAGTTTTTCAAATGCGTCAATCACGCCCTGCTTTTTCACCTCAAAATCCGTAGTTTCAGCTGTATCGTTAATACAAATCATATTATGCTTTTGTGAAGGAATATCCCTGCACAAATCGGGATAATTATACTCCTTGACATGATAGCAGTATGCAAAGCTGTCCCTGCGGACTGTATAATTGCCTGCCGCCAACTGCCAGAACTTCATAAGCCACTGGTTTACATTGCCTGTTTTTCTGAATTTATCCATACAGGTAGAATCCAGCGCATCGTATTCTTTTTCCCAAATTTCTTCAAAAGTCGCTTTCATAAAACTCGACGGAGTGTGCTGATAGTAAAAGCCCGGAAACCAATGCCACGGCAACAAAAGCGTAGTTTTTAACTGATTTTTCATTCCGTTCTTACCGCTATACCACTTTTTCCAGTCACGCTTAAAGACTTTTTCCTTATCGAAATGGTCGTTAATGATAGAAACATCCGCACCGTTAAAGAAACCTGCGCTGTCCTTATTAAAACAAATGCAGTCAAGCGCAAATGTGTCGCAAGGCATACCGTCTTTGAAAAAGTCCTCCGGTTTAGTCGGTGCGGTAATAAACATATCGTCATTAAAATACACAAACTGTTCCGAAAGTCCCTTTATACGGTGCAAATTAAGCTCAATAGTATGTGAATTAAAGGTAGGAAGATACTTTGACGGAATGTAATCTTTATGATTTACAATGTTAAGTTTTGGGTTTGTTGTATCAAGCCACTTCGGCAGATGTCCCCAGGTGACAAAGTGAATTTTATTTACCCAAGGGGCAAACTTTTCCACACCTCTGAACCAATACTGCAAGTTGTCCCAATCTCTGAAACGAACTTCACTGTTGGCATTGGTGACCGTTTTGCCGTCATACTTGGCTTTTTCCTCCTGCCACTGCTTATCGTTGCCGTCAACCCAAATTATTACAAAATCAATCGGGTTTGTGTTTTTCTCTTCCATACATACCTCACGGCCATCTTTCTTTGACAGCCTCGTAATTTCTCTTTGAATTTTCCGTATCGTACAAGTCAAAAAATTCTTTGTGTCTGTTTAAATAAAGCTCTGTGTTCGCAAACGAACGCTGTGCCATCTGCTCTATATAGTTCATAAGTCCCTGTTCTTCGTTATAAACAGGGCCAAAGCCGTCCTCGGTATAGTCAAAATAACCTTTGCCGTAGTGCTGCTCCGAAAATCTTTCATAATCAAACTGAAAATACGCAAGCGGCTTTTTCATATAAGCAAAGTCAATCTGCACGCTTGAGTAATCGGTAATCATAAATGCCGAGCTTTTCATAAGCTCCTGCACGGTGTATTCGGGATATTTGCAGATTGTAAGGTACGGATTGCTCTTTGAAAAGCAGTCGATAAATCTCTGCATATCCCTGTGCGGGTAAAACATAACAGTACAGCCGTACTTTTCGCAAATTTCTTCAAGTCGTTTGCTGTTGATTATTTTACTCCAATTTTTAAAATAATCGCTCTCGCAAAAAGCCTTTTTATCATCTTCAATGCTTTTTGAAAGTGCGTCTGTACCGATCCAGTCACGCCATGTCGGCATAATAAGTATCTGATTCGGCACTGTTTTAAAATCGTGAAGCTTGTCCCAGCGGGGAAGTCCGAGCAATTTTACAGTGCCCTCGGGATAACCGTAATTATTGTTTACATACTCCCATTCCCTGTATGTGCTGGTGACAAACATACTCATTTTTGTGTTTTTATAATAAAGAAAATCAATATTTGTAAGAATTACCCCATGCTGTAAAAACACACGGCTGTTGCGCAAAATTCCGTAAACCTCAAGCAGATAGCATACGGCATAGTTCGGCTTTCCGCCCTTTTGAGAACTGATGTTTACCTTTGCGGTAAGATATAAAATCCAGTGGGCAAAACTGCCGTACTTTACGGTTTTGCCGGTTTTTTTGACATTTTCGTAATCAACGCTGTTTTTATACACCGCATAAACGCAGTCCTGCTCGGGGTGATTTTTGCACACATATTCAAAAAAACAAAATCCGTTGTCCGTTGCCTCCACTCCGTTATCGCACACAAGCCATAAATCTTTTCTGAAAATTTTATACACGAGTGCAATCGGCAAGGCAAATATAAACAGAAAAATATGCAGTATATCTCTCGGTTTTACATCTTTGAGTTTTTCAAAAAATCTTGACATACCGCCACCGTTAAGACATAAACTCTTCGTATAAAGGAAGCACCTCTTCGGTAGTGCCCTGCATCTTTACTTCGCCATCGTGCAGCCAAAGAATATTGTCACAGAGCTTTCTGAGTGTGTCGGAGCTGTGCGATACAATAACAACCGTTCTGTCTTTATTCATAATAAGGCTACGCATTTTTTCGTAGCTCTTCTTTTTAAACTTTGCGTCACCAACGCTCAAAACCTCGTCAATAAGCATAATCTCGGTTTCGAGAATCGCCGTAATTGAGAACGCAAGTTTAGAGTACATACCGCTTGAATATGTCTTTACAGGGCGGTCAATAAAGTCACCGAGTTCGGAAAATTCAATGATTTCATCGAGTTTTTCTTCAATCTGCGGTCTTTCAAAGCCTAAAAGCATACCCGAAAGGAAAATATTTTCCCTGCCGCTTAATTTATTCTGAAAGCCTACGCCGATTGAAAGCAAGGAAATCGAATGACCGTGAAGGTCGATTTCGCCTTCGTCAGGCGAGAAAATACCTGCTATAGCTTTTAAAAGGGTTGATTTACCGCTGCCGTTTTTGCCGACAATACCTAAAATCTGACCCTTTTCAACCTCAAAAGAAACACCCTTTACAGCCTCAAAATACTCAATTTTCTTATTCTTTCTCGGTGCAAAAATAGACTTTAAAAGCGAAACCTTTTTAAAACATCTGTATTTAATTTTAACATTTCTGACTGAAATTGCTGATTCTCCCATAATTAAATCACCTTTACATAGCTGTTTTCGTGCTTATAAATCGTTCTGATGCCAATAACACTGATAACGATGCCAACAACAAACCACGCAAGCAATGCCACCCAGTGTGGATCCTGATTATAAATAAGCACTCGTCTTAAATCGCAGATAATAAGAGCTATCGGATTACATTTAATCAAAAGCTCACCCAAAATACCGTCAAGTTTATTTTCGATTGAATAGAAAATACCTGAAATGTAGAAACCAAGCTGCAAAACAATGGTAATTACATTGAGCAAGTCCTCAACAAATACACCGAAGTGGAGCATAATTGTACTGCAAGCAAATGTGATTACCACCAAAAGGGCCATAATCGGCAGTGCCCAGAACATACGCCAGCTCAAAGGCACTTGGTAAATAATCATCAAAAGAACCGTAAGAGCATAGGATACGAGCATCTTAAAACCGTAAACACCGATTTTTTCAAGAATAAATATGTGCTTAGGTATATAAACTTTCGTGACAATCATCTTTTTTGACTGCACGACTTTTACGCAGCTTTTAACAACCTTGCTGAAGAACTGCCAACAGTTAAGACCGATAAATACGAATACCGGGAAATACGGCTCGCCGCTCTTAAATACAAGGATTGCGATAAACGAATACACAAGCATAAAGAAGAACGGATCAAGAATCCACCACAGCCAACTCAAGAAAGAGCCCGCTACTTCGGACTTAAGTTCCGCCTTTGAAGAAAATACCGTGTAGTTAAAGAATTTTTTGATGTCCTTAAAAAATCTGCTCATCTTTAATAACTCACTTCCAAATCATAAAATTTCATTCTGACACATAATAACCTATCTTGAATTATATCATTATACTGTCAATATTTCAAGTATTGTGTATTTTTCGTGTGACGAATTTTGAGAGCTTTTCTGCAATTTTTCTGTTAAAGAATTTGCATATTATACACATAATACTTACAATGTCTTAAAAAAAGAATTATTATACAAATTATACTTTACAATATTGTTACATTTAATTCGGCACAGAGTTTTTAACATAATTATAATATAATGTTAAAAACTTTGCCCGATTAAAAAATGACCGCAATCTTCATCGGATTTACGGTCATTTATTTTTTATTCAATTTGCATTAATTATTGATATTTTCTTCAAGTTCGTCAACGCTTGTTTCTGTAATTACGGTGTTTCCGTTGTCAAACTTAAAGCTCATATTAAAATAATAATCGCTGTCTTTTCTGATAGCCGCTATGTATTTAAATGTAGTTGTTTTATCACTGTCAATCATTAAATTCAAACTTTGAGAATCATAATCACTGATAAAATATTTATAATTATCGCTTACAACCGCAATCGGAACAATATAATCGGAAGACAGTCCGTCATAAGGAACTATGTCCGCATCTGTGTCTTCAGACGCTGAAATTTCCTTTAAATATACTTTTTTGCCGCTGTTACTGAAATTATCGGCATTAACGGTAAATTCATATATCGCAAAGGTTTCCGTATCATAAGCAACGCTGTCGTCAAAATCGCTTTCATCTAATGTAGCGCCGCCCGTTTGCAGGTTACTGCCCTTAATATAGGTATCATAAATATATTTTGTGCTCGGCTTTGTTACATCAGTTATTTTTACAGTACCGAAATCGGTATCTGCCTCTTCAAATAAACTGCTGTAAATTTTATCGCAGTTCTTTGTAAAAACAACCTTGCCTTTACTATCGCCGCACTCATAATTATAGTTTATCTTCAAACTGCCGTCCTCTTTACGATTTGAATCACAGCGATATATGGTAAATGTGTCGCTTGTATGCGGCTTTATTGTGAGTTTATCGGGATTTCCGTCAACGCTGATATTTGTAAACGAATAATTCGTACTGCTGTCCTTGACGGTAACATTAAAATCATCGAAAGATATTGTGAAATCATCGTCTGTGGTATTTTCAACATAAAAATCAAACTTATACTCTTTCGGAGCATCATATGAGGATGTCATTGACTCTAACGAAAAAGAACCTGTTTGAATATCGGTCATTGTTATGCCGCCAAACAATGTTTCGGCTTTCTCTCCTACTTTGTATTGAGTAGAGTCAATTTTATCAACATCTGTGGGTTCCGACAGTTGTAAATCGAGACTGTTTACTATGGCAGACACTATTACAATTACCACACCTGCCAAAATTACTCCGCCGAGTATGCAGGCGGCAACAATTTTACCTGTTCTGCCGCTGTTCTTTTTAGGTACAGGCGATTGTGTGGGAATAGGCGCAACTCCGTTCTGCCCCTGTACGGGAACATTTACAAAACCGTTTGGTCTTTGCTGTGGAAAATAAGAAAAATTCGTCTGCTGTTGAGGCTGTGTACCCGAAAAATTACTTTGCTGCGGTTGAGCCTGTACATTTTGAAAATTATTCTGCTGTGCAGTGTTGGCATAATTTGTATTATTTTGGTTTTGCACTGCCGATGCAGAATTGTTTAAGGGTTGTTTGTTCTCAATATTTATATATGGGTTCTGTTTATTTTCGGTTTGTGGTGATTGTGATTTAAGCGAAGCTCCGCACATTGTGCAAAAGTTGCCCTCGCAATCAAATCCGCAGTTTGGACATTTCATAATAAAGTTCTCCTATATTTATGTTTATACACTGCTATAATAAATCAAAAATAAACAAAAGTCAATGCATTTTTAGAATATTTTGCTATTAAATTTACAAAATTGTTGTTGAAATATTTTAGCCGCTGTTGTATAATTTTATTGAAATGTATCGAATAAACTTGCAAAATAATTGAATTTTTGCATTAAACAGAAAAAATATGAAATAATGGGAGTTTTAATTATGAGAGGATTGTATTCTTCAAAGACTAAAATTCGTCAGCAGATATTTACCGAAGTTGCTCGTTTTGCGTACGAGGGCGGTGATTATTCTAAATTTGAAAGTCTGCCTTACAAAATTATCCCGGGCGAGATTTCCACTTACAGAGAAAGCGTTTTCCTTGAGCGTGCCATTGTAGGTGAAAGACTGCGCCTTGCCATGGGACTTAACCTATTGTCGGCAGATGAACAAGCGCCTATTTCGACAGGCGTTGAAGAAAGTATGATTGACGAAAAGGTATATGAACCGCCGCTGATTAATATTATTAAGTTCGCTTGCCACAGCTGTCCCGAAAAGCGTGTGTTCGTAAGCAACGGCTGTCAAGGTTGTCTTGAACACCCTTGTACCGAGGTTTGCCCGAAAGGCGCTATCTCAATCGTGCACGGCAAATCTTTTATTGACGAAGAAAAATGCATTAAATGCGGCAAGTGCCAAAGTGCGTGCCCTTACAATGCAATTATAAAGCAGGAGCGCCCCTGCGCAGCTGCCTGCGGTATGAAAGCAATTCACAGTGATGAATACGGCAGAGCGGATATTGACTACAACAAATGCGTAAGCTGCGGAATGTGCCTTGTAAGCTGTCCGTTCAGCGCAATTGTTGACAAAAGCCAGATTTTCCAAACAATAAAGGCTTTACAGAGTGATACTCCCGTTTATGCCGCAGTTGCACCCGCCGTTGCAGGTCAGTTTGCAGGACTTCCCGCAACAAAAATAAGAAATGCATTCAAGGCACTCGGCTTTGAAGATGTTGTAGAGGTTGCCGTGGGAGCCGATCTTTGCACCGTTGAAGAGGCAAAAGACTTTATGGAAGAAGTGCCTGCCAAACAGCCGTTTATGGCTACTTCGTGCTGTCCCGCATGGAGCGTTATGGCTAAAAAGACATTTCCCGACATTGCGTCTTACATTTCAATGGCTCTCACCCCTATGGTACTTACAGGCAGACTTACAAAGCAGGATCACCCGGGTTGCAGAGTAGTATTTATCGGCCCTTGTGCGGCTAAAAAACTTGAGGCAAGCCGCAGAAGTATAAGAAGTGACATTGATTTTGTGCTCACTTTTGAAGAAGTGGCGGGAATG
>OHRT01000584.1_pt1 | contig 12567 bp, 10 predicted proteins | sample 1578521 | NCBI WGS metagenome assembly OHRT01 (sample SAMEA3879537, study PRJEB24766) | human gut metagenome | biome: human-associated habitat; feature: feces | place: USA | collected 1985/1987
CGGGGGCGCCCTTGGAAACGATGAAGTCGCCGGTAGTCTTATAGATATCCTGAGCGTTCAGCTCCGCCAGCCGGGCCTCGGCGGCCAGGAGCACGTCATAGTTGCCCACCCGGGCCTGGAGCTTCTGGGCCAGGGCGTCGTAAGCGGCCCGGGCGGCCTCCACGGCGGCGCGGGAGGCGGGGGTCACAGGCTGGCCGATGGCGTTGATGAGGGCCTCCACATTGGCCACGGCCTCGTCCTGAAGCTCCGCCAGCCGGGCCTCGGCGGCCACCAGCACGTCATAATTGCTGACCTGCTCCTTGCGCTCCTGGCGCAGGGCGTCATAGGCGGTCCGGGCGGCCTGGATGGCCTCCTCGGAGTCCAGGGTCACTTCGCCGATGGCGGCGATCTTCTGCTCCACATCGTGGACGTACCAGCCGGTCAGAGGCAGCACCAGCTCAGGCAGACGGGTCAGGACTGCGGCGGTGGTGGTGCCGTACTGGCGGTCCATGCCGGAGCGGTAGGACACGCCGCGGTGGGTGGGAATGCCGCCAAAGCCGCCCACCCGGATGGTGCCGGTCAGGTCATAGCTGTAGCCTTCGGCGGTCTCGGGGATGGTGACGCTCAGCAGCTGACGGACCGGATTGCTGCTGAAGTCATACTGGCCGAAGGGGGTGCCGGGGTTGGTCTGATACTTGTTGCCCTGGGCATCCAGGTACACCAGGGAGAAATTGAAGTTGTAAACGCCGGAGATCTTCTCCTTGGGGCTTACCAGGTCGTGGAACTGGACCTTTACGGCCTGGCCGGGAACCAGCTCCGCATCCTGGGGCAGGACATTGCCGTCGGCGTCGATGAGGTCATAGCTGACGCCCCGGGCGGTGATGACCTGGTAGGCGGCCATGCCGTCCTTCTCGATGCGGAGAATGTGGCGGCCGGTGGTCAGGCCCGTAACGGTGACCTGGCCGTTTTTATCCACGGAAACGCCCTGGCTGGTGAAGCCGTTGAAGGTCATCTTATCGGTAACGGTGGAGCGGGCCACGGTAACGGTGCAGCCCTCCTGGGGCGTGAAGCTGTAGCTGGCGCCCTGGGTACCCACATAGAACAGGATGTCGTGCTCGGCATCCAGATACTTCTGCTCGTCCTTGGTGATGTTCACGGTGGGACGGTCGATGAAGGTGTTGGTCTGGATAGAGGAGCCGTCGGCACCCACGGACACCACGAACACGCCGGTGAACTCCGGCCAGATGGCGCTGAAGTCCTTGCCGCCCATACCCTGAACGAAGGTCATGGCGTCATAGGTCACCTGGACGATGGCGGTGCCCGGGCGGTTGGCGGTCATGGTGGCCAGGCAGGAGTTGTTGGCATCGGGGGTGATGGTCACCACGTCGCTGTCGTCGCCGTCCAGGCTCAGCACCCGATAGTGCGCGTCGGGCAGGGCGATCTGGCTGTTCATGAAGCTCTCGATGGCCTGCCAGTTACGCAGCACGTTCAGCTCGTAGGTCTGGCCGGCATCCATGTTCAGGTAGCCCTGGCGGTTGATGTTCAGGTAGATGTTGCCCAGGTCATACACGTTCTTGTCGAAGCGGTTGACGGAGGCGGCGGTGACATCGTCATCCAGGTGCAGGTCGTCCCGGGTCACTGCCAGCTCCTGGCCGCCGGTGAATTTGCCGAAGGTCCAGTAGGTGACGCCGTCGGGATTCTGGGCCCGCAGGAACTGCTGACTGCCGGTCTCCGGCAGGCGGAAGGAGGCGGTCATGGTGTCGCCCTTGGTCTCCTGGGAAACGGGCTCCAGGAAGGTATAGCTATAGTAGCTGCCGAAGGTGCCCATCCGCAGGGTAGAGCCGGCGGGGGCGGTGACGGTGATGTCCAGGGCCTTGGGAATGGTCAGAGAGAAGCTCTTGGCGCCGCAGCCCACGGTCTGCTTGTTGGTCATGGTGGTGGTGACAGGCAGATAGCCCGCCGCCTTGTCGCCGATGGGGGTCAGGGTGATCTTCAGGCTGCCGCCCTCCACAAACAGGCAGGCGGTGTGGGTGCTGCCATAGGTGGTGGAGACGCCGGTCTTGGCCTGCAGGTCCGTGCCGTCGGGGCCGGTAACGGTGACGTCGATGGTGTAATCCTTGCCCTCCACCCAGCTGCTGCTGTCGTTGGTGGCATAGATGGCGTAGGCCCGGACCAGGGTAAACACGTTCTCCTGATTGGCCTTCACGGTAAGCACCAGGGTGCCGTTGCACTGACCCTCGGTGTTGTAGCCCTCCACCAGATAGTCGCCCACAGGCAGCTTGGTGTTGTACATCAGACCGTAGCCATTGGGCTCAATGTCCACGCCCTCCAGCAGGTTTTTGTCACCCTTCACGCCATCGGTATAGGAGTAGACCTTGATGTCCGACAGCTGTGCATTGTGCAGGCCCTTGAAGGAGACGTCCATGTCGCCCTGGGGCGCGTCGCCCTCCTGGGACACGGTGACGGTGTAGGTGGTGGGGGTGATGGCGGGGGACCACTCGGTGGCCTCCGCGGCGTCGCCGCAGCGGATGGTCAGGACGGTGCCGTTATGGACGGGCACGGTCTCCACCCGGCGATAGTCGGTGCCGTCGGCAGAGAGATAGACCTGATTGTTCTTGTTGGAGGCGGTGGCCGTCATCCGGATGCCGGTGACGCCCTGGGGCAGGGTCAGGGTGTAGGCGGTCTTGTCGGAGGCGAAGTCGGGAGTCAGGACGCCTTCGCTGAAGGACAGGGCCGCCAGGCTGGTGTCGCTCTGGGTGTTCCAGTCGCCGCCGATGTCCGCGCCGTAGCCGTTAACGGTGTACATGACCCGGATGACATCCCCGGCGAACAGCTTGTCCCCGGCCTTGATGTCCTTGAACCCAACGTTGGTGAACCAATCGTTCAGGGTTCCCATCCAGCCGGAGGCGGCTCCGCCGTCTCCGGCGGACAGGCCGTTGATCTCGCTGATGTAGCCGGACTCGGCGCCGGTCTGGGAATAGCTCCCCAGGGCGGAGACGATGCAGTCCATCATGGTGGACCCGGGAACCAGGTCCACCCACTTGTCCACCAGCGTGCCATCCCAGGCAGCGCCGTCGGCCTTTGCGTAGGTCGTGTTTTCCACGATGACCCGAACCTGGCCGTCGTGGTTCTCTGCTGCCCAGACAGTGGTGGGTACCAGGCTCAGTACCATCACCAATGCCAGCAGCAGAGAAACGATGCGTTTCTTCATATGCATTTTCCTCCTGTGAAATATTTATGCCCAGCCGTTTCCGGCAAGTCAACGAAGTGTGTCTGCGGCGGAGGAAAAGCAGATACACACCCGGTGCAAAAACCGCCGGTCCATCCCCTGAAAAAGGAGACACCGGCGGCGCATGGATCCTGTCTGCGCCCAACGAAGAAAACGCCCGCCGCGCTGAATGTCCTCCGCCGTGCAATTCTCCTGCCTCGCGCCCCGGAGCCTCCGCTCCCCGTCTGCATCCTACCTTCTCGGGGGGGTTCTCCCAATGGCGGACTTTCGTCCCGGCGGCCAAGGCCGCTTCGGTGCATTCTTGCGCCCACAGTGCCGTTCGCGTGGGGCTTCCGACCCCGTTCCTTTCAGGCTGCCGCCTGACCCCCACAGGGGCCTTTGCAGCGGACAGCCACACAGCATCCTCGGACATGATTCACTTTCCGGCCCCGTGTCCCCACAGAGCCATTCTTATCATACACGATTCCCCCGGAAAAGTCAACGGTCCGCCCCATGCAAAACGGCTCTGTATTGCAGGACTGCAAAAAACCGCCGCAGCGGCGCGGAGTCCCCTTGTTTTGCCGGAAAAAAAGATGTATAATCAAGGCCAGCGGGACAGGGCGAGAAAACCGCGGGATGCTCCCCGGGAAAGCCTGTCCGCATCCGTCAAAGAAGCAAAGGAAGAGCACTGTCATGGAAATTTTGCACGAGATCAACCCGGCGCTGGAGGCTCTGGCGTACTTAGGCTCCCGGGCCAACGGCCATACCCTGGACCGGCTGGAGGAGCGCTTACAGGCCCGGGGCGTCCGGAAGGCGGAGCCCTTCCATCGGGCCAGCGCCGCCCTGCGGGAGCTGCTGCAGGACCTGGACGCGGAGGTTTCCGTTCCGGCAGAGACCCTGCAGCGTCTGTTCGGCGACATCAAGGGCTTTTCCTACAGCACCATCGGGTCCTATAGTCCGGCTTTTCTGTTCTTCTATCCCATGCTGTCCCGCCGGCAGGACTTTGAGACCCTGATGCAGCAGATGGAGCGCCTGACGCCGGACGAGACGGCGCGAAACATGATGATCTCGCTGAGCCTGGAGGAGCAGTCCGGCCCTGCCGCCGGGGCCGCCGCAAAGCTGGTTTCCCGGGTGCTGGCGCTGACGATCCCCACGGAGAGCCGCCTGGCTCTGCTGGAGATCCACCAGAATTACCGGACTCTGCTGCCGGAGATCGCAGCCTGTCTGCGCCCGGCCATAGCGGCGCTGGAGACGGAGTCCGGCCGCATTCAGGAGATCATAGAGGCCTTCTGCCGGGAGGTGGAGGGCCTGGGGACGGAGAGCTATCTCCGGGAGACCTCCAGCCTGGCCATCACGCCGGAGGTGCATTATCACCTGATTCCCTTTCTGATGGGACCGGATACCAACCTCTCCATGGAGCAGGAGGACGGCAGCGTGCTGATCTGCTGCGGAGTTATGCGGCTGTCGCTGCGGCGCACCCTGGCGGAAAACAGCAGCGCCTCCCAGGTATATGACGCCATCCGGATCATCGGGGACAAGACCCGGTTTGACATTCTCTGTTATCTGAGGGATCATCCGGCGGTCTACGGTCAGCAGCTGTGCAACCATTTCGGCCTGGCCCGCAACACCATTCACCACCATATGAGCAAGCTGGTGAATGCGGGGCTTGTTACCTGCCTGGTGGAGGGAAACCGTATTTATTACACCACGGACCGGGAGCACCTCTCCTATTTGCTGAACCAGCAGCGGCAGCTGCTGATCGGCGGAGAGGATACGGAGCAGCAGGAAAAATAAAATCGGCAGGAATGCCGCCGACGCAGGGTTTGCCGCGCCGGCGGCATTTTTTTTGCAGGGTAAACACATGGCCGCACCTGTAGGCGCGGCCATGTGTTTACCAGCGCCGCTTTTTCTTTTCGCCCTCCCGGCGCTGGAAGGGCTTGTCGATGAGGATGATGTCCTCTCCGAACCGCTGGACGCAGTCCCAGGGAATGTAATAATCCTCGCCCCGGCCGAACAGACCGAAGAACCGGCAGCGCACCCCCGCCTTGGTGATCTCCTTTCAGGAGACGGCCCAGGCCCTGGCGGCGGAGGCTCTGTTCACCCGGCTGTCCCTGCCGGGGCGCATCATTCCCCTGCCCTCCCGGATCTCCGCCGGGTGCGGCCTGGCCTGGAAGGCGGCCCCCGGCGACCAAGCCGTCCTGACGGCGGCTTTAGAGGAAAACGGCATCGGCCACGGCCCCTGCTGCGTATTGGAGATGTTCTGATGACGGAAATCTATCTGGACAGCGCCGCCACCTCCCTGCACAAGCCGCCCCAGGTGGCCCGGGCAGTGGCGGAGGCCATCTGCACGGCGGGCAACGCCGCCCGGGGAGCCCACGGGGCCTCCATGGCCGCCTCCCGGACGGTGTACGATACCCGGTGCCTGGCGGCCCGGCTGCTGGGCTGTCCCCGGCCGGACCATGTGGCCTTCACCGCCAACTCCACCATGGCCCTGAATATGGCCATCTGCGGCCTGCTGACCCCGGAGGACCACGCCATTTCCACAGACCTGGAGCACAACTCGGTGCTGCGGCCCCTGTATGCCCTGCAGCGGCAGGGCATGGGCCTGAGCTTCCTTCCGGCGGACGGAAACGGCCGCCTGGACTATGACGCCCTGGAGGGGCTGTTCCGGCCCAACACCCGGGCTGTGGTGTGCACCCACGCCTCCAACGTCACCGGCGATATGCCGGATATCCCCCGCATCGCCGCCCTGGCCCATGCCCACGGGGCCCTCCTGATCCTGGACGCCTCCCAGACGGCGGGGGCCGTCCCCCTGGACATGACGGCCCTGGGGGCGGACGTTCTGTGCTTCACCGGCCACAAGAGCCTGCTGGGGCCCCAGGGCACCGGCGGCCTGTGCATCCGCCCGGGGGTGGAGATCCGGCCCCTGCTGCGGGGCGGCAGCGGCGTCCACTCCTTCGACCCGGACCAGCCCGCCGCCTACCCCACCCGGCTGGAGGCCGGGACCCTCAACAGCCACGGGCTGGCGGGGCTTCACGCCGCCCTGGAGTATCTCCTGGCAGAGGGGGTGGAGAATCTGTACGCCCGGGAGCACACCCTGATGCGGCGGTTTTACCTGGGAGTCCGGGACATTCCCGGCGTCCGGGTATACGGCGACTTTTCCGCCCCTTGCCGGGCGGCCATCGTGTCCCTGAACATCCGGGGCCTGGACTCCGGCGAGGTGTCCGACGCCCTCTTACAGGGCTGGGGCATCGCCACCCGCCCCGGGGCCCACTGCGCTCCCCGGCTCCACCGTGCCCTGGGCACGGAGCGCCAGGGCATCGTGCGCTTCAGCTTCTCCCCCTTCAACACCCCTCAGGAGATCGACACCGCCGTCCGGGCGGTGGCCGACCTGGCCCGATAAAATTTCAGCACCCCCCGGCGCGTCTGCGCCGAGGGGTGCGTTTTTGTCTCGTTTTATCCCAGGTCTGTCCCGGGGGTGTCCCGCCCTGTTCCGGGGTGCCGCTGCCTATAGTCAGCCCTATTCCTCGTTGTCCCGCAGGTACCGGAGCCGCCGGAAGCTGCGGCGGGCCAGCAGCAGGCCCACCACCGCCAGCAGCAGGCAGGCCGCCCCCAGCAGGAAGGTCCGGGCGTCCAGGGCCGCATGTTCGCACAGGAAGGAGAAAATGCGGTACGCCCCCATCACCAGCAGAATGCCCACCACCAGCAGGGCCACCAGCACGGTCATATCCATGCACTCGTCGATCCGCTTCATGCCGCCCTCCTCAGTCCGTTACCGCTACGTTCAGGCCGAACTCCTCCGGCAGGAACCGGGGGCACACGTTGCCGCTGGTGCAGATGGTGGAGGCCGCCAGCCGGGTGCCGATCTCGCAGGACTCGGCCAGGGTCTTGCCATAGGTCAGGCCGATGGTAGCTCCGGCAAAGAAGGCGTCTCCCGCGCCGGTGGTGTCCTTCACGTCCACCTTCCGGCCGGGGCAGACGCCCCGCTCCCCGGTGCAGTCGGCGCACACCGCTCCCTGGCTTCCCATGGTGACGATCATCCGGGGGATCCGGGCGCTGCGGATCTTCAGGGCCAGGATCTCCTTCAGCTCCTCGGGAGTCTTTTCCGAGTAGTCGTCGGAGAACAGGATGCCCATCTCCTGCTGGTTGCAGACAAAGCAGCTGGTCTGCTGCAAAAAGTCCCGGCGCTCCACAGCGATGCTCATGTTGGACACCACGGCGTATACGTCCTTGCCGTATTTTTTGGCGTACTGGAAAACCCGCTTGACGATCTCCTTGTCCATGTCGATTTCCAGGGCGATGCTGTCGGCATCCCGGAAGATCTCGTCCCCCTTTTCGTCCAGCAGGGCGATCAGAGGCCGCAGGTCCGGGCGCTTGCTGATGGCGGCGCACACGTCCCCCTGGTTGTCGAACACCGCCAGCCAGGTGCCCATGCCATCAGGGGTGGGCAGGACATAATCGGTGTTGACCTTGTGATTCTTCAGCTGGCGCACCACGTCGGCCCCCAGGCCGGTGTCGTCCACCAGGCTGACAAAGGTGGGACGCAGCTCCACGTTGGCGATGTCCTCCACCACGTTGCGGCTGACGCCGCCGGGGACCTGCTCCACCCGGCCCACATTGCGCCCGCCGGGGATATAGGTGGACGTGGGATATCCCTTGATGTCCACGAAAACGGCGCCCAGCACCACAATACCCATAAAAATGCCCTCCTGTGACTGTTTTCTCCATTATACAGCCGGGGGGGGCGTTTGGGCAAGCCTTTTTCGGCGCATTTGTCTTGACGGACCCCGGCCCCAGCGGCATAATAGAGGCAGTATAAAAAATTTTCCCCCTTTTCCGCGAAACCGCCGGGATTTTTTGACGGGATGACAGGCAGAAGCAACTCGAAAGGAGAATGTCACCATGGAGGACCGCGACATCGTGACCCTGTACTGGCAGCGGGATCAGGAGGCCATCCGTCAGACGGATCGGCAGTATGGCCGGTATCTGTCGTCCATCGCCTTCGGCATTCTGGCGGACCGGGAGGACAGCCGGGAGACCGTCAACGACACCTATCTGCGGGCCTGGGACTCCATGCCGCCCCACCGGCCCCAGGTGCTGGCCACCTATCTGGGCCGCATCACCCGGCAGCTGTCCATCGACCGGTGGCGGACCCGGGGCCGGGCCAAGCGGGGCGGGTCCCAATACGCCCTGTCCCTGGAGGAGCTGGGGGACTGCGTGTCCGGCGCTGCCACCCCGGAGGAGGCCCTGGACCTGGCGGAGCTGGGCCGGGCCATAGGCGACTATCTCCGGACGCTGCCGCTTCCCGCCCGCCGGGCGTTTCTCTGCCGCTATTACTATGCCGACTCCCTGGCGGAGACGGCCCGGGTCTGCGGCATCAGCGTACCGGCGGTCAAGAGTCAGCTGTACCGCACCCGCCAGGGGCTGCGGACCTATCTGGAAAAGGAGGGCTTTGACGTATGAACCCGGAACAGCTCAGCGATGCCATGAATGAATTGCCCCAGGAGCTTTTGGAGGAGACCCAGGCCGCCCGATCCCGGCGGAGGCTACGGTGGAAGCCGCTGGCCGCTGCGGCGGCGTGTCTGCTGCTGGCGGCGGGAGCCTGGGCGCTGGCAGGCCGCCCGGCGGAACCCGGACCCGGAGCCCGGGGACCTGCCGGTGCTGACCATCGACAGGGACTACAGCGGTATGGGAGATTACCCGCTGTCGGCGGAGGAATTTGCCGCCTATGACGGCGGACCGTGGCAGGAGGGCATGGAGCTTGCCGCCCTGCCGGTGTTCCGCAACACCACCCGCGTGGACGTGACCAACGGCTTCCGCACCGGCGGCGGAGACTATGCACAGCTGCGGCGGACCATGGAGCGGCTAGCGGCAGCGGCGGGGGCGGACGTGGCCCAGGCCGCCGTGGAGGCCCGGGTGCCGGACGAGACGGTGCAGGCCGCCATGGAGGACGCCTGGGCCGGGGAGACCTGGCAGTGCGGCGTGACGTTTGCCGTCAGAGGGGGTCCCACGGAGCTGGCGCTGACGTGGGAGGATGTCACCGTGACCGTGGGGGAGAGTGGAGAGCTGTGGGTGAAGCTTTCCCGGTCGGAGCTGGCATCTCTGACCCCTGATGCTGCTGCGGCGTGGCTGCTGGAGCAGTATGGGGCCGTTTTCGGGGAACAGGCCCGGTACTTTATGGCCGCCCGGGACAGCGGCGGCTATTCCCTGTATTTCTACCGGCCGGAGGAGGACCTGACCCAGGGCATCCTTCAGCGCAGCATCCTGAAAACGTGGGTCCGGCTGTCCGGCGGCAGCTGTGAGCTCCGGCTGTATCGGCCGGAGCTGTCCGACGCCAACACGGTGGGAGCTTATCCGCTGGCGACTGTGGACCAGGCCCGGCAGCGGCTGGCGGCGGGGCAGCACCTGTCCGCCTGGGAGCCCTTCCCGGGGGAGGACCGGGTCAAGCGGGTGGACCTGCAATACCTGGCCCGGCAGACGGACCGGTACTTCATGCCCTACTATGTGTTCTGGGCGGAATGTGACGACGGGGAGCAGGGCGTGTGCTATCGCCCCTATTACGTTCCGGCGGTGGCGGATGCCTACATTGCCGGCATGCCCCAAAGCCCCACCGGGGCGGCATAAGCGCATATAAGGTGCGGGACTTACATCCCGCACCTTATATTTTACTCTCCCTTATACTTCCGCCGGGTGGCCAGGCCGCCCCGTATGTGCCGCTGGGCCTTGTTTTCGTCCAGCACCTCCTTCACCTGCAGATACAGCGCCCGGTTATAGGCCGGCAGCCGCTCGGACAGGTCCTTATGCACCGTGGACTTGCTGACGCCGAATTTCCCCGCCGCCGCACGCACCGTTGCCCGGTTTTCTATCAGGTAAAGGGCCAGCTGACAGGCCCGCTCCTCCATGTTCCCTTTGATAGCGCACCACTCCTAAGCCATACTATGCACCATCACTATATGCCCGGCTTCCCGGCGGCAGAACACCGGCTTTTCCCTTGTCACGGAAACCATTTTCTGGTATAATCATCCCCAGAAATCCACAGGAGGACATCCTTATGAAGAAAATTGCCGTCATCACCGGCGCATCCAGCGGCATGGGCCGCCGGTTCGCCGAAACCGTGGACAGCTTCGGCCGCTTCGATGAGGTATGGGTCATCGCCCGCCACCAGAAGGCCCTGAAGGAGCTGCGGGATCAGGTTCCCTATCCCATCCGCCCCCTGGCCCTGGACCTGACGGACCGGGGCAGCTTCCAGACCTATGCCGACGCCCTGGCGGAGGAGCCGGTGGAGGTGGGCCTTCTGGTAAACGCCAGCGGCTTCGGCAAGTTCCGGGCCGTGACGGACACGCCTCTGGAGACCAACCTGAACATGGTGGACCTGAACTGTCAGGCGGTGATGGCCCTGTGCCAGCTGACGGTTCCTTATATGCCCCGGGGCGGGCAGATCATCAATATTGCTTCGGTGGCGGCGTTCCAGCCCATCCCCTATATCAACGTGTACGGGGCCACCAAGGCCTTTGTGCTGAGCTTCAGCCGGGCTATGAACCGGGAGCTGCGGAGCCGGGGCGTCCGGGTCATGGCCCTGTGCCCCTTCTGGACCCGGACGGCCTTCTTTGACCGGGCCACCGGCGACGGCGGCGAATCCGTGGTGAAAAAATATGTGGCCATGTATGAGCCGGAGCAGCTGGTGCAGCGGGCCTGGCGGGACGCCAAGCGGGGCAAGGATGTGTCCCAGTACGGCTTTGTGGCCCGGTTCCAGGCGGGGCTGACGAAGCTGCTGCCCCACAGCCTGGTGATGGACGTCTGGATGCGGCAGCAAAAGCTGCAATAAAGCCTTGCAAAGCCCGGGGAAACGGCATATAATAATAAATTATCTGTACTACAAGGAGAGATCAAGATGGATCGCATGAAAATCGCAGCCATCTTTGCCGACCAGGAGCAACTGGGCGGCAAGGAGATCACCGTGTGCGGCTGGGCCCGCACCATCCGGGATATGAAGACCTTCGGCTTCATCGAGCTCAACGACGGCTCCTGCTTCCGCAATTTGCAGGTGGTCATGAGCGCCGATGAACTGCATAATTATAAGGAAATCGCGGGACAGAACGTGGGCGCGGCCCTGATCGTCCGGGGTGCCGTGGTGCTGACGCCGGAGGCCAAGCAGCCCCTGGAGCTGCGGGCTGCCGAGATCGCCGTGGAGGGCCGGTCCACGCCGGACTATCCCCTGCAGAAAAAGCGCCACAGCGTGGAATTCCTGCGGACCATCCAGCATCTGCGTCCCCGGACCAACCTGTTTTCCGCCACCTTCCGGGTTCGCAGCGCGGCGGCCTATGCCGTGCATGAGTTCTTCCAGAGCCGGGGCTTTGTGTATGTCCACACCCCCATCATCACCGGCTCCGACTGCGAGGGCGCAGGCGAGATGTTCCAGGTGACCACCCTGGACCTGAACAACGTGCCCAAGACCCCGGAGGGCCAGGTGGACTACAGCCAGGATTTCTTCGGCAAGAAAACCAGCCTCACCGTGTCCGGCCAGCTGAACGCCGAGAACTTCGCCATGGCCTTCGGCGATGTGTATACCTTCGGCCCCACCTTCCGGGCCGAGAACTCCAACACCCAGCGCCACGCCGCCGAGTTCTGGATGATCGAGCCGGAGATGGCCTTCTGCGACCTGGCCGGTGATATGGACGTTGCCGAGGCCATGATCAAGCACATCATCACCCGGGTGCTGGAGCGCTGCCCCGACGAGATCAACTTCTTCAACAGCTTCGTGGACAAGGGCCTCAAGGCCCGGCTGGAGCATGTGGCCACCTCCGATTTCGCCCGGGTCAGCTACACCGAGGCGGTGGAGATCCTGAAAAAGCACAACGACAGGTTCGAGTACCGGGTGGACTGGGGCACGGACCTGCAGACCGAGCACGAGCGGTATCTCACCGAGCAGATCTATCAGCGGCCGGTGTTCGTCACCGACTATCCCAAGGAGATCAAAGCCTTCTATATGCGCCTGAACGACGACGGCAAGACCGTGGCCGCGGCGGACTGCCTAGTGCCCGGCATCGGCGAGATCATCGGCGGCAGTCAGCGCGAGGAGCGGCTGGAGGTGCTGGAGGCCCGCATCCGGGAGCTGGGCATGAAGCCCGAGGACTACTGGTGGTACTGCGACCTGCGGCGCTACGGCAGCTGCCGCCATGCGGGCTTCGGCCTGGGCTTTGAACGCATGGTCATGTATCTGACGGGCGTCAGCAACATCCGGGATGTGGAGCTTCATCCCCGCACCGTGGGCAACGCCGAATTCTGAGAAATACACAAAAATAGAGGCTCCCCCAGCCGGGGGAGCCTCTATTTTAAACTGTCCAAAAAGGGTGAAACCCTTTTTGGACAAAAGGCTTGCA
>OHRT01000590.1_pt1 | contig 12499 bp, 15 predicted proteins | sample 1578521 | NCBI WGS metagenome assembly OHRT01 (sample SAMEA3879537, study PRJEB24766) | human gut metagenome | biome: human-associated habitat; feature: feces | place: USA | collected 1985/1987
CGAACAGGATGCAGAACCAGCGGATCATCACGTCCATGGCCTCGCCGATGGACAGTTCTTTGGCATCCTGCGGCGTCTCCCCCTTGAGGGCGGCATTCGAGAGCGCGACGATGCGGCTGTACATCTTCGCCGCGGGTTCCATCTCCCGCAGCGCGCGGCCCGAGATGAAGTCCACGGCGTACTTTTTTCCGTTCAGGGTGCAGGTAATCATGGGGCTTGCCCTCCTTTCTGCGCGGGGAACGCGCACCGCCTACCGGCGTAACACCGGCAGCGGTGTGCGTTTGGGTTACGGCTCTGTAGTGAAGGCGGGTTCGTACACCGTTTCCAGGAACGTGGCCGCCTTGGAGGCGTCAAAGCCGTTCTGGCCCTCGTCGGCCACCGCCTGATAGCGCCCGTCGTGGGTGCGCTTGATGGCCGTCCACTCCACGGAGCCGTTCTGGCGGGTGATGGTCTTGCCTTCCTTGGTCTTGTAGCTCTCCGTCATGGGCTTGGCGCGCAATAGTGATAGGTAATCCCCTGATACTATCTCAGGATTTTCCCCCACTTCACACCGTGCATGCAACTTTCATCGCACACGGCGTTCCATCGATTGCTATTGGCTTGTGCTTAAACAATCAAACCTTAGGTTTACGCATGCTGTTGTTTAGTTGATTGCAGGCAAAAATGCCTTATTGCGTAGAGCATTTACTGCGGCAAGCTGGGAGTTTGAAAGGTTGAGCATCACTCGGTACTTTTCAATGGTTTCATGCGTCTTTGCATGTATGAGCCTGTGAACATTGCTGGTGATAAGCACAAGATTATCGTACTTGTCGGTGCCACCATGCTCTTTGGGCACAATATGGTGACAATGGATTTCGCTTAGTGTTTCAAAGCTCTTTCCTGTTACGGCGCATTTCCCCCATTGTGCAGAGAAGTGAGATATACGATTGTCGTAATATTCAACACTCTTGTCATAAATCGGCTGGAGCATCAGCAGATGAAGCATATACATGTTTATCCGCAGGCAATCATGTATACCTGTTCTTCCATCCGCTGTATAGCAGCAGAGTTTGCTCATTCTACCGATTGGTACTTTGTGTTGAACATAACTGACGGGATAGATAGGTTCACCCGAACCAGCTACGTATCGTAGGCAGTCCGATTTGCCGTATCTTTCCTTTTCGTGGTTCGTCAACTTCCTGCCAGTCTTGGCAAGCCTGCTTCCTTTCTGATTCTTTAACCTGTTCGTAAGTATGGTCATGACAGCCCGATTGATTCGGTTGAAGTCCTGCGAAACATGAGTCGCCAACCTGTAATAGTTGTGCATACCCTCGACCATGCTGTTGTACAGCTGGTTTTCTCTTGCCTCGCCATACTGAGGGCGTGGGCTTTTGATTCGCTTGGCCTGTTCTGTCAATTTCATACTTTTATGCGCAAGGTTTTTGTCTGCAACATGTGACCGTATGACCTGTTTTCCGCCTTTGGGAACAACTTTAATCTTGAATCCCAAAAAGTCGGAGTAATGACGTGATACGTTTACTACTTTCGTCTTTTCTTCCGATACCTCCAGCTTTAGCCTTTCTGACAACCATTGCGTTACCGCAATCTTTGTCTTTTCGGCATCAGTTTTGGTGCGGCAGAAGATGCGGAAGTCATCTGCGTATCTGACAATATACATTTCTTTGAGCCTCGTTGTTTCTCGTACCATTCTAATTCCATTGCCCCTGTTTACTGATCCGCTCTTACAGACGTAGGGTCTGTAGTGATTCACAGCAGGATTATCAACCCATTGGCTTTCAATCCAGTGGTCCAGTTCATTCAGAACGATATTGGCGAGGAGTGGCGAGATGATACCCCCTTGTGGGGTACCCTTCGTTGGCCATGCCATCTGCCCGTTTTCCAGACGTATCGGGGCAGACAAGATTCTCCGAAGTACAAAAAGAAGTTGTTTGTCATGGATTCCAAGCGCCCAGATTTGACGTATCAGCTTGCTATGGTTAACGTTGTCAAAGAATCCCTTTATATCGAATTCAATGACATAGTGCAGTTTCGATAACTGCATATGCTTCTCCATGGCGGCGATAGCGTGTTCGGCTGAGCGGTTAGGCCGAAAACCATATGAGTATTCCGAGAACTTTGCTTCGCATATTGGCTCCATGATCTGTCTGATACATTGCTGTATCAGTCGATCCCAGATGCACGGGATGCCCAGCGGCCTTGTTTTTGTTGGATCATATGGTTTTGGTATATCCTTACGTCTAACAGGTTTGGGGCGGTAGCCGTGCTCCGTGCCCTGTACGATGTACCGAACCTTTTGCACGACTTCATCAGGCGACAACTTGCCGATATCCCCGATTGTGAGTTTATCCGTGCCAGCCGTTTTACTTCCTGTGTTCGCCTTGATGTTTCTGTATGCCAGCAGTATGTTCTCTCTTTTCAACATGAGCGACATCAAGTCGATAAACTCACGACCTTCTTTGCTCTGTGCATATAGGGAATCAAAGGTTCCCAACATTCCATAATATTCGGCGTGGCGCAGGTTTTCCTCACACAACAGCTTTTGTTTTCCCATGGTCATAAGGCATCACTCTCCTTTCGCGGGAAAGTGTCCCTTTTTGTCGTACTCGCAATCCTTATTTCGAATGAATAGCACTGACCATTTTACAACCGACTAAAGCCCATTCCTCTGTTCCCATTACAGGAACTTCATTGGTTCGAGCTTCGCTTTTCAGCACGGATTCGATTGCTTATTTTCTTCGTCAATCTATTGCAACTGCAATTCCGTGCCTTTCCTCGTTCCGTCATCCTTATCTGTACATATACCCTTAGGTGCCCGCTTTGAGCCTGTCAGCTTGATTACGCCTGTAACGCAATACGGTCTTTCATAACAAGGATTCTTACTCAACCGCACTGACCACTGGATAACAGTGACAAGGCCTTTTCGACCTCGCGCTCTTTTAGACCCGTACATTCGCGGGTTCGTCAGCCCTCCGTTTGGACATTCTCACCATAGGTATTTTATAGACCCCCGGCCTGACACTCGCAGCCACCTCTGGCTTGCTTTTGCCATATCGTTGTTTCAATGTTGACTGCGATATAGCGAGTGCATACAGCCGACTTCACCGAGCTACTGACCCACATGCTTTCGCACATACGCCAGTCGGAGTATCAGGGAGAGCGTTTCACAGCGTTACCTGTTCATTCCACCCTTCAGGATGATAGTTGTTGCTTACTTATCGTAAACCCGACATTTTTAGCGTCATACGGACATTAGTCTACCTGTTTTTGTCAGGTAGAATGACGTTTGTATGTCAACGAGTCGCACCCTTGTAGAGCCACACGTAGCGGAACGCGCCGTCCGACTTCTCCGACTTGAAGCCCACGGCAAAGTAGGGCGGACGGTCGGACGCAGTGCGCACCAGCACGCCGTTGTCGTCGATCTGGTTGCCGAAGATCATCTCCTGGATGGCCAGCGGCACATCCGCCATGGAGGTGGAGAAGGTCAGCTCCGGGTCGGGATAGAGCACGTCAAACTCGATGTCGTCGGCATACTGGATGTCCGGGTCGGTGTTGTCGGGGGTGATGGTCGCTTCAATCGCGCCCGCCACCAGCTGCAATTCGCCATAGGTATGGCTGGTGTCGGTGTCCTCCGTGAGCGGCGCGATCACCACGTTTTTGAGGCCCACCGTCGAGGCGACCTGCGGGGATGCGGTAGGGGTTGCCATGGTCGATTCCTCCAATCGTTACAGTCGGTCGATGGCGTCCCGCAGCCCGTCTCGGATGATCTGGTAGGCTTCATCCGCGCGGGTGTCGTAGGCGGGACGGATAAAGGGATGCGCAGGGGCAGGCGCGGGGCCGCCGTGCCCGTATTCCACGGGCGTGGCGTAGTACGCGCCCTCCTCCTTGCGGTGCACGCCGATGGTGATGCTCTTTCCGCTCTTCCGGCGCTTCTTCACCGGGCCGATGCGGATGGAGCGGTTTAGCACCCCGGTGATGATTTTGGGATCTTTGGAGGCATTGGCCTTCATCTGCTGGTGGATGGGCTGGGCGGCGGCCTCCAGGATGCGGCGGGCCACGGGCGCGCCCGCGCCATCCGCGTCCATGCGGCTGGCCATACCCGCGATATCCGAGGCAAGACCGTCAAAGTCCTGCGTGTCAAGGGGCACCGGGCGTCACCTCCGTTTGCAGGCACCACGTCCACTGCACGGTAAACTGCGTGGTAGCGGTGTCGTAGGCTGGCTGATTGTACCCCTTATCGCTCTCTTCCAGCATCCAGAAATCCGCGTCGTACATCGCCTGCCGGATGCGATTCGCCATGTTGGTGGGGTCGATATCGCTCCAGAGATTGAGGTACACATAGGTGCGGTAGGCCGTCACCCGGTCGTCCTGATGGGCGGCTTCCGTGGTGGTGGTGGAGTACACGGCGTACTGCGCGGGCGGGTTCTGGTTTGCGGAGGTCGCGCGCCACACGCCCGCCATGACGGGGATGCCGATGCCCTTGAGGGCCTCCTGCACCTGCCTCATCCGCTCACCCCCTTGGAAAGCGACGCCTTCAGGCCCAGATACGTGCGCTTGAAGGCGTATTCGCCCAACGTGGAAATGTCCCACTTCTCACCCCGGAACCGCACCCACATACCGGGTTTGATGTCGTCCCGGTAGCGGATGGTGAAGTTGATGACGGCCTCGGTGTTCATCACGTCGGCGGCGCGGTAGTGCTGGTTGCCCGCGTCCACGGCCGCGGCCCAGACTTTGCAGACGACCACGTCATGGGGAACGGGGTAGCCGTTTTGGTTGACGGTGTTTTCGGTATAGCCGATCTCCACCAGATGGCGAAGATCGCCGGGATGCGGATCGGATTCAAAGTTCTTGTAGCCGCGCAAGCGTCATCACCTCCGGCGCGTAGCGTCTCAGAACATCTTTTCGGGGTCCCTGTAAGGATAGAGCAGATTCTGAAAGGCCAGCATCATGGCGCCATACGTCGTGCGGTCGGGCACATCCCGGTTTTCGTAGTAGAAGCTTACAAACAGCAGCACCGCCAGCCGCACAGGCTCGGGCGCATCCTCGGAAAACGGCGCGCGGCAGTAGTCCTCCGCGACGGCCTGCGCCTGACGGATCAGGCTTTCCAGATAGGCGTCCTCCGCGTTCTGGTCGATGCGCAGATGGGCCTTGACTTCACAAAGCGTCACGATCACGGGGCATCACCGGAGGGCTCCCGCATGAGTCCCGCCTCGCGCAAGGCGAGCAGCAGGGCGTTGAAGTCCGTGCGCAGGGCGGCGACGGTCGCCGCTTCGCTCTCCGCGATATAGGGCAAAGCGGCTCCGCCTCCAGGGGGCAAATCGAACAGCCCCTCCGCGCCTTCGACCGTCGCGCCTGGCAGGAAGGTCAGCTTTCCGCCGACGACCCACTCGCTGCCGCCGTGCGCGTGATAGTTTCTTGCCGTGTGATCCATGCCTTTTCATCCTCCTTACGCGCTCTTCATGGCCAGAGACCGGACGCCCTCCGTCTGCACCAGCCGCCCGTCCACGCGCTGGGTCACGCGGAAGCCCACCTGCCCGGTGGCCGCGTAGAGCTCGCTTAGCCGCTGCATGGAGCGGCCCTCGCGGTCTGCGATCCAGTAGCTGGACAGGTCGCCGAAAAGAATCGGCTTGGCCGACGCGGCGATGGCGGGCATATGCGTGGAGGTGACCAGCCGGTAGCCCAGCAGCCGGTCCGGCTCGCCCTCCTTCATGCCCGGCTGCCAGAGGTACTGCGAGTTGCCGTCCTTGAGCTTGCGGATGGCCTTGATGGTCGAATCGTGCATGAGGAACACCGCGCGCTTGCGGTAGGGGGCCTTCAGGGAATAGATGAGGTCGAGCAGCTCGTCCGAAGTGAGCGCCGTGGCGCTGGCCGCGGTTACGCCAGTCGTCGCGCCATTGGTGGTATGCAGCAGGCCGTAGGGCTTGCCGGAGCCGTCGCCGCCGATGAACGCCGCCTCCTCGGCATCGCCCACGCGGCGGGCAAACTCGGTCGCGATGTAGCTTTCCACGTCAAACACGCTGTCCTGCAGAAGCTCGTCGGACACCTTAATCATGGACGCGATCTTGTGCGCCCCGATGGTGATCTGCCCGAAGGCGTCGTCGGATTCGGGGATCGTACCTTCCTCCTCGACCCAGCTGGCCGTGCCGTGGGAAGCCACCAGCGGGATCTTGCGGTCGCCGGAGGCGGTGCGGATGATCTTGCACAGCGTGCGCAGCCTGTTTTCTTCCCGCAACGCGTCCACCAGCGTGCGCTCATACTCGTCGGGGACGAGGTAGCCGCCCTCGCTGTCGGTGCCGATCTGCAGCGCGTTCTGCACGGAAAAATGGCCGCCGCGGCTGCGCATGGCGGTCCAGAAGGCCGATCTGTACTCGTCGGAGCCGCGGCCCGTGCGCTGGTTTGGGCGGGCCTCCGGGCGGGAAGCAAGAGGCGATGCGGTCGGTGCGTTCATCTCGCGTTCCAGCGCGTCGGCGCGTTCCGCACGCTCGATGGCGTGGCCCAGATCGACCACCTCCTGCTCCATGCGCTCGTACTGCGCCGTGTCCTCGGCGGAGAGCATGCCGTTTTCGTCCTGATGCTCGCTAAGGAAGGCTTTCGCCCTGTCCCAGATCTCGCCGCGCTTCCTCCGCATGTCATGGATGTTGTTCATGGGGATTCCTCCTTATCGTTTCGTAGGGGTAATGAGCGCCAGCCGCTTTTGCAGCTGGATGACGGGGGTGCCGGGGGCTTGGGGCGCCTGTGCGGTGCTCGCTCCGCGGGCGGGCCGCCAGCGGTCCAGCCAGTTCTGCACTTTTTCCTTCGCTTCCGCAAGGCTCGCCTCATGGCAACAGGCAGCGTCGAGGACGCCGCCGCCCAGATCGGCGATCCCGTCAATGAAGCCGTCCTGAAGCGCCGCGCCCGCGTCCATCCACGTCGTGTCGCGCATCATGGCGCCGACCTCGGCCCGCGCCTTTCGGCAGCGCCTTGAGTAGACGTTGAGGATGCTCTCTTTGCACGCCCTGAGCAGGCGGATGGCCTCCTCCAGATCCCGCTCGTTGCCCCAGGCCATGACGCTGGGATCGTGGATCATCCACAGGGAACCGGGGGTCATCTCCAGCCGGTCCGCCGCCATGGCCAGCACCGTGGCCGCCGAGGCCGCCGTGCCGGAGACGATGATGTGGACGTTGCCGGGATAGGCGCGCAAATCGTCGAACATCCGCACCGCCGCGTTGCAGGAGCCGCCGTAGCTGTTGAGGATGATGCGCAGATCGTCCTGCGCGCCCTCTCCCGGCGGGTAGAGCATCTCATGCAGCGATTCGGGCGTGATCTCGTCGCCGAACCATTCCGCGTCGTCGATGTAGCCGTTCAAGTGGATCTCTCTCAATCGCGTCCCTCCTGTTCCTCCGCCCACACGATGCTGGCGAGCACAAAAAAGACACACGGTACAGCCACGCTGTTGCCGTATGCCTTGTACTCCGCTGCGTCCGTGCGCGGATCTTTGAGCCATTTGACGATCCTGCTGCGTGATGGCCCGACATTCTTGCCGTTGGCCCTGTACCAATCCTCGAACACCTCAAACCACCTTGCAATTTCCTGCTCCGTCGGTTCGTCTGTGCCCAGATTTTCCGTCCAGCCGTCCGGGAATCCCTGCAGGCGGCAGCATTCGAGCGGCGTGAGGCGGCGCACGATGTACATACTGTCTACTTCCGCGACGGCGGACGGCCCTTCCGCGACCAGCGTCGGGGCCATCTCTTCGCTGACGTTCATGCGGTATTGCGCGTTCTCGCCAGAATTGAAACAGGCCCGGTCGAGCGCGTAGGCGGGCATACTTACCGCGACAGGATCCTTGTGGTCCCGCGCCATGAGCGACGCGGCCTTCTCCTGATCGACCTGTGTGTTCATCATGGGACGGAATGTATAGGCAGGTTCGCACACCGCGATTCCGCCCTGATTGCAGCAGGGGTTTCCGCCGCCCTGGTCGAGCGTCCGGCTGGTTTCCGCTTCATAGATACCGGCACGCGGATTGTCCGACAGCATGGCGTGGCTCTGGTCGGAACAGATGCCATACGCGACGGGCGCGAACAATGTCTGGTCGTTGTTGCATCCGAGCGTGGCGGACAGTTCTCGCTGGATAAGCGCGCCCTTGCCGCCGCCCTCGCACCCGGAGCGGATCTTGAGCGTCAACGGCGTTTGATTGCCGCCTGTTCCCATTCGTGAGCAGAGCGTCTGACAAATACCATCCCTGTTGATACGGATTCGACCGTCCGTAGGGTTGAAGCCTATGGCGACGCCCGGAGGTTTTCCTCCCCGCAGCGTGGGCGCGCGTTCTTCGCCGTACCCGTCGCTTCGGCTTGCGCTGCTCTGGCCTGTACAGAAGCCGCCGGTGCTTCGCCCTGCGCAGCCTGCCGCTCCAACGCCTCCCGCAGCACCTGCGGCAGCTCCTTGCCTCGCTTCGCCGCGCGGCGGAGTATACCCCGACACGCCTTCGGACTCAAAGAGTACCTGTCCGGCGCGTTGTCCTGCAAGATCGAGGACAGCAAATACACGTTTTCGTCTTTGTGCGACGCCCCAACCCTGCGCCGCGTCGAGCACTCGCCAGGCGAGAGAATAACCGTCGCCCATGATCTCTCCTGCCGGCAGCCATTTATGGTTCTCCGGCAGAGGAACATTTGCTTCGGGGTCTTTGACGCGGAGGAGGCTTTCAAGGACCTGCCGGAAATCCTCCCCATCGTGAGAGGACAGGGCGCCCGGCACATTCTCCCACACAGCCCATTTCGGGTATTGTCCATTGGTCGCATCCCTCATTTCCTGTATGATCCTCACGGCCTGATAAAACAGGCCGGAGCGCGCGCCTTCAAGGCCGCCGCGTTTCCCGGCAATGGAGAGATCCTGGCACGGCGAGCCAAACGTGACCACGTCCACGGGCTCCAGCCCCGCGCCGGACAGGCGATGGATATCGCCGTAATGCTTCATGCCGGGCAGCCTCTTCTCCGTTACCCGTATGGGGAACGGCTCGATCTCCGACGCCCACACGGGCTTCATACCCGCATAGACGCCGGCCAGCGGGAAACCGCCGATGCCGTCAAAGAGACTGCCCAGTGTCATTTGTTTCGCCGTTTTCACCATCCTCCTTTTCCGCCGGCGCAGGTTCTTCCTCTGCCGCCTCCGCATCGCTTTGCTGCGCCAGTCCCATAAGCACGCCAAGCCCGGCAAGGCTGATGGGGATCATGTTGCCGTTGACCAGATACGCGTCCCCGCCTTCCTCCTCGGAGATGGGGTTCAGGTTCTCCAGCGCGCGGATGTCGTTGGCGCTCATCCAGCCGTTCTGGCGGGCGATGGCATAGCCCTCCATACGGCTTTTGTAGTCGCCACGCATCAGACCGTCGATGTTGAACTGTGCATAGAAGCGGCCCTTCTCGTTTTCCGGGATCAGGGCGCGGTTGACCGCCTGTTCGATGCGCACCAGCCACGGGCGGATGGTATGGACCGCAAAGGAAATGTTCTGCGATTCGATGTTGGAAAACGTCGCGCGCTCCAGATCGGCGATCATGTGCGGCGGCACGCGGAAGATGCGGCAGATCTCCGTCACCTGAAACTTCCGTGTTTCCAAGAATTGCGCCTCGTTGTTGGGAATCGACAGGGGCGTAAACGTCATGCCCTCTTCCAGCACCGCCACGCGGCTGGCGTTTCCCGAGCCGCCGTAGGCCGCGTTCCAGCTCGCGCGCAGCGCGGCGGGATCCTTTACCGTATTGGGATGCGTCAGGATGCCCGATGGCCGCGCGCCGTTGGCAAAGAACTTGCTGCCGTATTCCTCGGCGGCGATGCCCAGGCCGATGGCCGCCTTCTCCAGCGCGATGGGGCTGTAGCCCATGACGCCGTCAAAGCCAAGCCCGGGAATGTGCAGCACATCCTCCGGGGCAAGATAGGCGATCTTTCCGTCGGAGGTCGTGTAGGTATAGGTCAATTTGCCCTTGCTGTCCCGATCCACGGTCATGCGGTCGGGCAGCAGCGGATAAAGACCCACGATCTTACTGCGCCCGCTGCGGATAATCTGGCAATAGCTGTTCCCGTACAGGAGCAGATGGCTGAGCATCGTCTCCCGCCAGACAAAGCTGGTCATCTCGGTATTCGGCTCGTCGTGCAGCAGGCGGTAGAGCGGATGCTCGTTGGCCTTGCGGCTGCCTGTGTCCGTTGTCTCATACACATGCAGGGGCAGACTGGCTACGGTCTCAGCGATGACCCGCACGCAGGCGTAGACCGCGGAAACCTGAATGGCCGATGTCGGGGTGACGGACTTGCCGGAAAGGCTCGCGCCGTAGTAAAAGCCGGGCGCGGCGGAGACGGCGTCCCGGGGAGATGCCCGCCTGGCGGGCTTGTCCCGGGCGCGGAACAGGCCAGGAAATGGATTTTTCATAAAAGCCTCCTGATTGCAGGCATGAAAAAAGCACCTCATTGCTGAGATGCTCTCCATGTGTCATTCCATGCCGTCTCCGACGGCAGACGTCTCAATGCTCCTCGTCGATGTAGCGCACGTTGGTCAGAAAAGCGAACAAGCCCTCCAGCCGGCCGCGTTTGTCGGTGTCGGGTTCCACAAGATAGCGGAAGGCACAGTGTTCCCTGATAAATGCTTTTGCCTGCTCCATATCCTCAATGTCTGGATAACGCTTATCGGTAACAAGGTATTTTTTCAGGCGGGCGTTTGCCTCGGGACCCATCAGGTGATTGGTGTACAGGCGGCGGCGCAGCTTTTTCGTGCGGCCGACGTAGAGCGTTTCACCCGTGTCCTTGAGGAAGATGACATACACGCCCGCTTCATCCTCGGGCAGCATTGACGGCTTGAGCTGGTCAAAATCGTACTGCGGGCTGTTCATGAGCTTTTCGAACAGATGCAGGGCCTCCGCATGCGGCTCAAGACGCCGGTAAACCTCCGGGCTCATGACAACCAGATCATTCCGGCCATCGACCTCAACGCGCACGGGTTCCGCGGTTTTGCGGCAAAGCTCGCTGACGCCTTCGGGATTTTGCAGCGCGGAAACGGGAATGGTCTGCATTTGAAACCTCCAACGGATTTGTGCTGTGGCCAGTATAGCATAGGGTTTGAAAACTGTCAAAATAAACCTGTGCCATTACAACCCTCTCCCCGTTTTCCGATCATGACAAGCCTTGCAAAGCGCCTGCCAGTTCCCCTCGTCCCAGAACAGCGTTTGATCGCCCCGATGCGGGACGATGTGGTCAACCACCTTTGCCGGGACGATCTTCCCGCGTCTCAGACATTCCGCGCACAGCGGATGCCCGCGCAGGAAGCGGTCACGGGCCGCGCGCCATTCACGGCCGTAGCCCCTGCGATGGGCATTTTCTCTTGCGTACAGGCCGCGATGCGCTTCGCAGTACACCCCGTCCGACAGGTTCGGGCAGCCGGGATGGCGGCAGGGACGCCCGGGTTTTCTGGGCATTTTCTCACCTCTCTACGATGCGTAGGTTGCGTCTTTCCTTCTGGCGTGGTAGGCTCTTGGGCAAGGAGGGATTGCATGCAGAGCTATGTAACCGGGGAAATCATCCGCGGCCTGCGCGAGAAGCGGCGATTGACCCAGCGCGATCTGGCGCAGCGGCTGAATGTAAGCGACAAAACCGTCTCCAAGTGGGAAACCGGCCGGGGTCTGCCCGACATCACGCTGCTGGAGCCCTTGGCCGGGGCGCTGAGCGTGTCGGTAACCGAGCTGCTTTCCGGCGATTGCGCGGAGAACCGCAACCGGGCCGGGAACCTGTCGCGCAGCCTTTTCTACGTCTGCCCGGTGTGCGGCAACGTGATCTGGTCGGTGGGCGAAGGCGCGTATTCCTGCTGCGGCGTGTCCCTGCCGCCGCTGGAGGCGGAGGAGCCGGACGAGGCGCACGCCATCCACGCCGAGAAGATCGAAACGGAATGGTATGTCACGCTTGACCATCCCATGGACAAGCGGCACTTCATCGCCTTTCTGGCGTTTGTGACCGGGGACCGCGTGCAGGTGGCGCGCCTGTATCCCGAGCAGGAGGCGTCCGCGCGCTTCTTTGTCCGCGGGCACGGCTGGCTGTACGCGTACTGCAACCATCACGGGCTGTTCCGCGTGCGGCTGTAAATCACAGAACGATCAATCCACGGTGATTGTAGACGGAATCGTCGCCCTGGTTTTTCATGGCCCGATCCAGCGCCATGACCAGCGCGACGGCTCCGTCCACCTTCTCCGTGGATTTTTCCTTGTCCAGCTTCAAATTGCCCGCCGGGTCCGTGCGCACGAAGGCGTTGTCCATGTTCCAGCGCAGCACCGGATGCCCGCCGTGACAGAGCCTGTGTTCCAGCACGAGGCGCATCAGCTCCTTGGTCGGCGGGCTCATGTCCTTGAACCCCTGCCCGAAGGGCACCATGGTAAACCCGTCGTCCTCCAGGGTCTGCACCATCATGGTGGCGTTCCAGCGGTCGTGGGCGATCTCGCGGATGTCGTAGCGCTCGCCCAGCTCGCAGATGAACCGCTCGATGAAGCCGTAATGCACC
>OHRT01000592.1_pt1 | contig 12446 bp, 8 predicted proteins | sample 1578521 | NCBI WGS metagenome assembly OHRT01 (sample SAMEA3879537, study PRJEB24766) | human gut metagenome | biome: human-associated habitat; feature: feces | place: USA | collected 1985/1987
AGGTTGAATGTAGTAACCTGAGAGAAATCAAGATCTCCAGCCTCATACATTTTAACAAGCTCTTTGTACAGACCAACCGGTGTAGATCCTGTTGCCATACCAAGGATTGTTTTCGGATTCTCCATAATCTCTGCTGCAAACAGTGTTGCTGCTGCCTTGCTCATCTCTTCATAATTCTTCTTTACAATTACTTCCATGTTTAATACCCTCTCATTTCATTATATTTATATCGAGTGCTTTGGAAGCCACCCCATCCTTATGCGAGTTTACCATAGCTGATTGTCTGTACTAAATCAAACGCATCATTTAATACAACCATGTCTGCATCTTTTCCGACTGCGATCGCGCCCTTAGACTCAAGTCCAAATTCCTTCGCCTGGTTTCCGGATGTCATCTTAACCGCTTCTTCAACAGTAGCTCCTGTAAATTCCATAACATTCTTAAATGCCTGAATATATGTAAGGATACTTCCTGCGATCGTTCCGTCTTCCAGTTTTGCCATACCATCTTTCACGATTACGACCTGTCCGCCCAGCTCACTCTTTCCTTCCGGCATTCCTTTCGCACGCATAGAGTCTGTGATCAGATCGATTCCGTCAAATCCTCGTACTTTGCATGCAAGTTTAACCATGTCCGGCATAATATGCTTTCCATCACAAATAAGCTCTGCATGTACCCCTTCTGCCAACATACCATATCCTGTCACACCAGGCTCTCTGTGATTCAGTCCTCTCTGTGCATTGTAAAGATGAGTCACATGTGTTGCTCCGCTTGCATTCAATTCCCCGTATAATGCATTCGAATGTCCTGCGCTTAAGACAACTCCATTTTCCTTGCACCATGTCTCAAATGATGGATCTGCCTCTTCCGGCGCATAAGTAACAATACGCAGGAGACCGCCGCTGATCTCATTCCATTTTGCCAGTGTTTTTTCATCCGGCTTCTTAATATAAGAAGGATCTTGTGCCCCCTTGAACACCGTTGAAATAAATGGTCCCTCTAAGTGAATTCCTTTGATCACCAGGTTCTTCTGTGCCGCATCATGAATATTCTGCATTGCTTTCTCGATGTTCTCATAGGTCTGAGTCATAGTTGTACAGAAATAAGTTGTGATTCCCTCCTGCTTTGTCATCTGCTTAACCATCTCATCAATCTCATCCGGTGTAGCATCCATGTTATCTTTCCCATAACCACCATGACTATGAATGTCAATAAATCCAGGAACAACCATTGTTCCTGCACAACTCACCTCAAGATCCCCTTCTTTCGGCTCGAACCCCGCCATATCACCGACTTCTTCAATCTTCTCATCAAAGCGGATATAGCCATTTTCGATTACACCGTCCCCAGTATAAATCTTCTTCTCCTTGATCAGTTTCATGTTGTTCTACCTCGTTTTCTACTTTTTAGAATACTGGTATCTGTGAAGATACTGAACAGATACAGATCTATTACTGTTCGCAGTTACCTGCGAGCAGCAATAGAACTCTTACTTTTCTATTATCTCACAATACAAGGTGAGATTCCATCAATATTTCATAATTTATGAAAAAAATCTCTGTCCTTTTCTACTAACCGCAGAACTATAAGAAACACCTGAAACAATAGTAGTTTTCCCCAAACTATTGACAATATCCGCCCAATTGCGGTAAATTAAATGTTATTGTGGGTTAAAAATGCCTTCAATTATGATTTTGATACCTATGGATTGTACAAATGCTATGCCTTCTTACAATCCTGCCTGATATCATCATATAAAATAATCTAAGGAAAGGATAAAAGAATATGAATTGGGAAATCATTACTTTTATTGCGTATTTCGTCATTTTGCTTGGCGTAGCATTAGTATTTTACTTTAACGGTACCAATAAGAACTCCGAGGACTTCTTCCTTGGTGGAAGATCTATGGGACCATGGGTAACAGCACTGTCCGCACAGGCGTCCGATATGTCTGCGTGGCTGCTGATGGGACTTCCGGGATCGATCTTAGCTTTCGGTTTCGGACAGATGTGGATCGGTATCGGTCTTGCATTAGGAACAGCTGCTAACTGGATTCTGTGCGCAAAACGTCTGCGTACATTCTCTAAAGCTGCAGATGATGCAATCACATTACCACAGTATCTGACAAATCGTTTTGCAACAGACTCCAGATCACTGCAGTTAACATGTGCACTGATCTTCCTGTTTGCTTATACAATTTATGTAGCATCTGCACTGGTAGCCGGTACTTCTGTATTCACAACACTGTTCCCGACAGTTTCTCCTAAGATTGCTATGTTCGCATTCTTGCTGATCATTGTTGCCTACACATTCTTTGGTGGCTTTGCGGCAGTTTGCTGGACAGACTTTTTCCAGGGATTACTAATGATGCTTGCACTGATGCTTGTACCTCTCGTAGTCTGCATCGGTCACAGTGATCTGTTGGATCCTACTGCTCTTACTACAGTATATGAGTATACTGATGCTGCTACAGGCGCTGTAACACAGTGTGCTTTCGGAGGCGGTATCTTTGATGCCAGCTGGCAGGATATCGTCAGCGGACTTGGCTGGGGATTAGGATACTTCGGTATGCCACATATCCTGGTGCGTTTTATGTCTATCGAGAAACCATCCATGATCAAGAAATCTTCTATCGTAGCAATTGTATGGGTAATCATCTCACTGTTCTCTGCTGTCCTGATTGCTTACTTAGGCAGAATGGTTATGGGCGCTGAACTGCTCACTCAGGGAAATCAGAAACTTGTATTCATTGCTATGGCGCGAAGATTCTTCCCGGCAGGCATCTGTGGACTTCTGCTTGCAGCGATTATCGCCGCTTCGATCTCCACTGCAGATTCCCAGCTGTTGGTAGCATCCAGCTCCTTCACAGCAGATCTGTACAAGCCTTTCTTCAAAAAAAATGCTTCTGAAAAAGAGACGCTGATGGTTGGACGTATCCTCGTACTGATCCTCTCCCTGATTGCTTTTGGTATCGCAAACTCCAAGGGAAGCGGTGCTCAGGCTATCATGGATATGGTTGAAAATGCATGGGGCGCTTTCGGTGCTTCCTTCGGACCTACGATTCTGCTGTCACTGTTCTGGAAACGCTTTAACTACCAGGGCGCTGTAGCAGGTGTAATCTCCGGATTCGTTGTAGATCTCGGATGGCTGCTCACAGGAATGACAGATGCCACAGGTATCTTCGAGATTGTCCCTGGATTCTTTGCAAGTCTTCTGATTGCTGTTATTGTAGCAAAACTTACTGCTGAGCCAAATAAAAAAGCTGTTGAAATCTTCGACCAGGGAATCAAAGCGGAAACTGAATAAATTACAAATGTATTATAAAGTCAAAAAATCAGTCGTAAATATTTACGGCTGATTTTTTGTGTGTTTATGATTCATATTTATCTTATTTATATACAAAAAGAAGGGGCTTACATAAGCCCCTTCGACATTTGACACCTGACTCACATCAGTGTTCAAATCATCCTTCAATTGCGATTGTTTTCTTTGTCTCAACTGGTTTTGCCTCTTTCTTCGGCACTGACAGTCTCAGAATACCATTCTCGTATTTTGCTTTGATATCTTCCTGTGTAAGGTTCTCACCTACATAGAAGCTTCTCTGCATTGCTCCGGCATAACGCTCCTTACGGATGTATTTACCTTTCTTGTCTTCCTCATCCTTATCAAGACCCTTAGCAGCTGATACGGTCAGATAACCATTCTCAAGCTCAATGCTGATCTCATCTTTCTTGAATCCAGGAAGATCGATATCTACTTCATATCCTGCGTCATGCTCACGGATATCTGTCTTCATCATGTTCTTTGCATGTTTTCCATACAGTTCTTTGTCTACATCCGGAAATGCAGGGAATCTGAAATCGTTCATAAAATCATCAAATAAGTTTTCTCCAAAAATACTAGGCATCATCATAAGTCATTTCTCCTTTCAATGCTAACTAACTTTGTTGCCTTTTGTGAGAAGATCTCACAATTTATATAAGCTGCTTTCGCAGTTGTTGTCAGAACATCCGGAGGATTCAGAAGTTCATTTCTTTTCTTTTTCTCTGTCTTCCTTTGTTCTATTTATTATATAGCACGCAGTTTTTAGCCAGGTCAAGAGGTGAGTGCTAATTTTTTAAGATTTTTTTTGCAATCCAACGGTTTTCAGTGCTTTTTTTCATATTACATTATTGAATATCCCTCATTCTGCCTATATAAGTGAAACTTAGCGAAACTTAAATTAAATCTCTTTCAGACAATTCAATTTGGATATTCACCAACTGTGGATTATTTCTCAGTGCACCAGTTTCCAACTTACCGCCTGCTGCCTTGCATCCACAAATCTCTTATAAATACCTTCCTGTTTCATTAATTGCTCATGTGTTCCCTGCTGCACAATTCTTCCTTTGTCAACAACTACAATCTGATCTGCATGTCTGACCGTTTTTAATCTATGGGCAATCATAATAATCGTTTTTTCCTTTGTAAGTGCATCTACTGCATCCATCAGCTCCTTTTCATTCTCCGGATCAACATTGGCCGTTGCCTCATCCAATATGACGATTGGCGCATCCTTCATAATCGCTCTGGCTATCGAAATACGCTGCTTCTCACCACCGGAAAGTGTGGCTCCTCCTTCTCCGATCACTGTGTCATATCCATTCGGAAGTTTGCTGATGAAATCATGACAACATGCTTTCTTCGCCGCTTCCACCACTTCCTCATGGCTTGCATCCTGACGTCCGAATTTAATATTATTCTCAATGGTGTCTGCGAACAAATACACAGACTGAAATACAAATGAAAAATTACGCATCAGACTGTTCATGCTGTAGTCTTTTACATTCACACCTCCAAGTGTCACTTCCCCGGAATCCACATCCCAGAACCTGGCAATCAGATTGCAAAGTGTTGATTTTCCTCCACCAGATGGTCCAACGATTGCTGTCGTCGTTTTCTGCAGAATAGAGAGCGATATATCATCAATGATCTTCCGTTTGTCATAGGAAAATGAAACGTTAGAAAGTCTGATATCGTAATTTTCCGGCTGGATCTCTTTACCGTCAATATCCATGGTATCCAGCTCCAATATTGCATTTGCTTTATCTACACATACGCTTACCACATGTAAAAGAGATGAATAATTTCCTGCACATTCCAGACTGGCATAAAGCATAAATGCTGAAATTGTCATACCGATTGCATAGACCGCACTCATAGTTCCATTAATATAAAAATATGCACTGCAAGCCACGATCACAGCACCTGTAATTTTGGTTATCACACTTTGCAGAAAATGATAGGGCACAAACAGCATTTCCATCTTTGTATTGATCTTTTCACATGCTTCATTTGCATCATTTAATCTTTTCGCCTGTTTCCCAAGCAGGTTATATGATTTAACTTCTGATATTCCTTGCAGATACTCCATGATCTGGTTTACAAGCTCCGTATCGCATACCACTTTTTGCTCTGAATCTTTTTTACCCGCATTCTGCATCACAGAATTGACCCCAAAGAAAATAAGTACTCCTGCTGCAGCTATCAGTCCGATTCTCCAGTCAAAAAGAAACAGCATAAGAATAATCATTGATGTTTCCAGAATTCCCTGCATTGTCAGCATAACCACTCTCGCAGCCACATCGCCAAGTATTTCCATTGTATTGGTTGTAATGGAAGAAATTTCCCCGATACTATTGGAATTGAAATACCCCATCGGCAGATATCGCAGATGTTCTGCAATCTTGATTCTCATAAAAGCACTTGCATTATATCCTCCCTCTGTCTGAAGCACTGTAGAGTATCTCTTGCAGATTACGTCGACTACAATTGCAAGAACCATAATCGCAACGGAGCCTCCAATATATTTTCCTGTCGGTTTCCCACTCAGCAGACCAATCAGTATGTACATAATAGCCGGAATCTTCATTGCTGAGGCAAGAGCCTCTATGAGTCCGATCACTATCGACAGTTTAAATTTATTGCCATTTTCCCTGCCTGAAAAACGAAAGAATTTTGCCAGAATCCCAAACATATCATTCTCCCTCCTTCACCGTGTCTTTTACAGAAATGTGGGCATTCCACATTTCCTTATAAAGCGGGCATGACACCAGAAGTTCCTCATGTGTGCCATGTGCTGCTACATTTCCATCATTTACAACAAAGATCTGATCACTGTCCTTAACGGTAGAAAGCCTGTGCGCTATCACAATCAGAGTCTTCCCTGCGACCAGCTTTGCGATAGAATTCTGCAGAATCGCCTCGTTTTCCGGATCTGTGTAGGCAGTTGCCTCATCAAGGATCACGATCGGAGCATCTTTTAACATTGCTCTTGCAATCGAGATACGCTGTCTCTCTCCTCCTGACAGATGCCCTCCTGCACCTCCAACAACCGTATCAAATCCATTCTCAAGCTGCATGATAAATTCATAACATCCACTTTTCTTTGTCACCTCGATAATTTGTTCATCTGTAGCCTTTGGATTACCCTGTCTGATATTTTCTCGGACCGTTTCATTAAACAGATAATTGTCCTGTGCAACATATGCAATTTTCCGATTAAAATCTGCAAATGCCAGTTCTTTGACATCAACTCCACCGATTTTGATGCTTCCGGAATCCACATCCCACAGGGACGCAATCAGCTTTGCGATGGTCGACTTGCCGCTTCCGGAAGGTCCTACGATTGCATTTACCGTTCCTGCTTTCAACTCCATAGTTACTCCGTGCAGGATTTCTTTGTCGTGATAACCAAATCTGACATCTTCAAGAGTAACGGAGTTATCTTTTGGAACACTTTTACTTTTCTCTGGACGTTCAAGCTCCGGCTGTTCCAGAATTCCTGCCACTTCACCAACAATCACTCCGATCTTGCCAAGATCATCTGTATAGGAACCCACTGTGATCAACGGTCCAACGATTCCAAGTGATAAAATAATGCAGATGACAAAATCTGAAATCGCAAGTGTTCCATTGGCTACATAATGTGCCCCAAACGGCAATACCGTAAGAAGCGTATAAGGTGTGACCACCATCATCAGTCCATGAAAGATCGAGCACCGTTTCATCCAGGAAATAAAGGAATCTGCATAAGCCATAGCCGCCTTTGTAAATTTTGCATAAGAACTTTCTGTCTTTCCAAATGCCTTGATCACTTCGATTCCGTCAATATATCCCACTGCCGCATCATTCAGATCTTTTGTTGTCTGAACCGTTCTCTCGAAGCTTGGTTTATAATCCAGCATCATTCCAAAATAGGAAAGAAATCCCACTATAACCGGCACCAATGACCAGAGTGCCAGTCTCCAGTCTGTCAGGAAGAAATAAATCAAAATCACAATCGGTGCCAGCAGATTGGACGTGAATTCCGGGACAATATGCGCCAGTGTTGTCTCGATACTGTCGATTCTTTCCACCATAATATTTTTAAATGTACCGGAAGGTGTGTCTTTCACATAGCCAAGAGGTACCCGCGCCAGCTTGTCACAGCAGGATTTTCTTATATTTGCAAGTACTGCAAACGTTGCTTTATGTGACAATGCTGTCGAAAGTGAATGAAGCAGTTCTGCAATGATAAACGATAATGCAATCAGAACCGCTTTTGCAAGATATATTTCAAACTCCTTTTCACCATTTAAAAACAGCTTTACTACATCTGCAATAATAAAATACGGCAAAATCTTAAAAATCACATTCCCTATTGCAAGTAACACACTCCACACATAGGCAATTCTTTTTTGTCCGGCCCACGTCAGGATCCAGCTGACTGCCGACCTCTTTTTTTCTTTCACATCTGTTCACTCCTTACGTTCGTTTTATTGTTTTACCTTCTGTTAGTTTGCACTAACCAGCATATAATAAAATAGGTGGTCTACTGGCATCAACCACCTGATATTATTATCCCATCTGAACTTTATTCAGAAATCCAGAACCTGCAACACACATAACCTATTCAGAATTCCTGCATCAGTTATACTGGAAATTCAATATTCCACAATCGTTCCCAGCCACCTGTATTAAATTCTTTCAGCTGATGTACATTTTTCTTTGCAGTCTCCCTGTCTATATCATGCTCAATGATCTGAAATACTGATGAAAAAAATCCCGTATAAATCATATGCATAAGGCTTTCCTCTACAATCGGTATTTTCACACCGTTCTCTTTCATCTTTTCCATATAATTCAAGCTGGACTTCATTTCCCGCTCTACCATATTGTGTATGAATAATTCAAATTTTCCACTGTCTCCGCATTTCAACAATAATCTGAAATTATCATAATGATCATAGATATAATCAACCATCTGCTCCATTCCATCACTGGATGTATACGACATATTCCTTGTCTGATCACTGGCAGAAAGCTTTTCAAACTCCTCAACGATCTGGTCATAAATCTGATAAATATGTTCCATATAAGGATCCGTCAGTGCATCAAAAAGTGCCTCTTTCGTCGGATAATATTTGTAAAATGCGCCAGTAGTAAGCCCTGCATCTTTTACAATATTTCTTAAAGATGCTCCTGTCAAACCATCTTTCAGAAAATGTTTTCTGGCCGTATCTAATATGTTTTTCTGTGTATCTTCTGCTTTCGTCGACATTCTTTTCGTATCCTCTAAAGTTCTTTTCAAAAATATAACAGTGCTATATAGCACTGTTATATTTTAACTCATTACAGAAATTTGTCAAGTCTACTGTTTAGATTTTCTTTATCTTTTATCTATCTACTCTCTTCCATTTTGCAACAGCATTTCTTACCCGCCAGTCAATATCCAGACGTGCTCTGCGACATTCTTTCAGATGTTTTCTTGCTGCCTGAAATGCCAGTTTCACATTTTGCATTTCCAGTATGCGCCATAAAATCCATCTGTTTCCACATCAAAATGTCTTTTCTTCATTTGTATCATCACCTTAATATCGGCCACGTTTCTCCAAAACTATTATTTTGTTTGAGATATTCCGAACGATTTGAATCTTTCCTATCACACGATAAATCGGCATAAGCTTTTTCATTCCTTCAACCAGACTGACTTCCTGTTGAACAGAAAATCCCGGCACAATTCTTTGCAGTTCTGTTCCGTTCTTAACTCCCCATGTGAATTTTGCATTGCTTCCCTCTATGGATTTTTCTTTCACATGGTTTACAACAAAAGGTGACATGGTTTCGACCATTACGGTTACTTCCTGAAATGATTTTTCAATAATAAAAAACATCTTTCTGATATCTTTTTCACACAAATACATTGTAAGTCCTTCGATTATTACCAGAATATTCTTACCGTGATAATCGATATCATCTATATAGGAATCATCCATTGCAGACTTTGCAATCTGATACACCGGACCTGTTTCTGTAAGAAACCGTTTCCTTATCTTCATCGTTTCCGGCAAATCCACATTGTACCAACGCAGATATTTTCCTTCCATTCGATAACATCTGGTATCCAGTCCGCATGCAATATTTACAACAACTGTATTTTCATCCTGTGCTGGCTCTGTGTTATCACTTTGTACGATCGCTGTATTTTTTATAGCACCATCAATTCTTTTTTCAAATAATACTTTATATATGATATCAATAGAATCACTGTCTCCAAGATCTTTTCCTGTTTCTACAACAAAATTTCCATCTCTTGCTTCTATTTTACATTCATCTGTAATATCTTGTTTGTTATACATGACTTGAATATCAGAAATCTTCATTCCTTCTTTTTCAAATTCATCTGTAACTATTATATTTTTTGCTTTTACACCTTCCTTCCCCTGTTTAATATGAAGTTTATAACTTCCTGTTTCTTCCACACTGTAAATCTTTTTATCGGACTGTTTAAGAATCTGAAGTTTAGGTGCCTTGATCTTGATCATCTCTTCTGCCACACCACCTCCTGAAGGAATATCTGCATCTTCACGGATCAGTTCTTTGTTACTGTTTCTTGTTGCTGGAACTTTCATTACATTTTTTATGTCTTTTCCCTCTAGTCCATCCTGCTCGATCACTGCCTGATAGCTGATCTCAATCTTGTCCGTCATCCACAGATCATTGTAATTTGTATCTTTTTTTCCACATTCAGAAGCGAATACCGGTATTATTCCGTTCTTTAATGCGATCGGAGTCTGTATCGTATAACTTCTTTCGTTATCATCAAATTCAGCCTGACATTTTGATGTTATATTTTTACCATCTGCCATCACTGATAATGTTCCAGGTATAATACGGATCCCTTCTGCTTTGATTTCATCCTCGATTCTTATATCTCTCATAAATGTTCCAGGATTTGGATTCGTTATCACTGCCTTATATGCCACATGATCACCTTTTTTATAAATCTGTGCCGGAGCTGATTTTATAACATCATTTTTAGGAGAATTGATATATATCTGTGCCTGATCTTTTGTCTCCGGAATTCCCGCTGCCCATGCAGATGCTTCATTATCGATCAACTGGCCATTTGCTGCCACTGATGTTTTCATTGTGTATACAATCTGGATTTCATTTTCATACGGAAGAACATAATCACCTTTTGACTTTAAGATCTAGCTGTTTCCTTCTTTCTGCATTGTGTAGCAGTCTTCTGGAATTCCTGATACTTTTATATCCTTTAACGAAACTCTGGAATTATCTGCAAATGATCTATCCTGAATCGTAAAGTATGCTGTTCCTGCTTTTGGATTTTTATTTTTCACAGTAACCTTGTAGGTAACCTCATCTTTTGCCTGATATTCATACTGCTTTGTCTCTTTTGTAAGCAAAAGGCCCGGATTACTCTCATCTTTTTTGGGCAGTTCTATGTCAACCCTGACTTCATTCGTCATTGTGTTTTTGCCATCAATGATCGTCTTTGCCTTATTATTTTGTGTAAGAACTGTTTTATTTTCATTATAATGTCCATGCTTTTCCCAAAGATTCCTTAACTCCATAAGCTGCTCTTTCGATGCATCTTTCATAATGTTCATCTTGATCTTGATCTTTAATACATATATACCGCGCTTATAAAATTCAGGATCATTCGGATCTTTTAATCTGGCTTTTACAAGATTTCCGTTTTGTGAGATATCAAATTCACTACTGACATCTTTATTGTCTCCATATACTTTGATATCAAGAATCTTCTGACATTCTTCTACATTGTCCTCGAATGCAAATCCGCTGAAATAATGGGCTTTCGGAATATCTCCGGCAATTGCCTGGCTTACTTCATAAGTCCATGTCTTTGCAAGATCTGGACAATTGTAATGCTCTGTTGATTCTCCATTCGACGTTATGATCTCTTTTTTTGGAGCTGGTGGATCAAATTTTACCATGTTCTGTCCATATCCAACATATTGTTCCTGATTTGTTGGTCCATCATCCATAATTCTTCCAAATGTATATTCAAACGTATCTGAAGCAAATGTAAATCCCGCACATGTAAAGTCTTCACTGTCATAATTTTCAGAAAAATCAGCATAATAAATACTCTTATTTCCATCTTTGTTATAACTTAATTTTGTGTTTTTAGAAACATATTCTCCATGGATGTCATCTGCTTTTACCCCGATATACTGGTGTGTATCAATATCCTGTAATGTCATATTACTTTTGATCGTTACAGGAATATTCGTTCCAGCTTTAAAAAACTGACTTTTCATTGTCATCTCTTCAATTCCGATATAAGAGCAGCCACTAAGATCACCTCCTACTGCCACATATCCTTCCATGTTCTTATATTTTTCGATTCCCGTGATCGTCATAACCAGATCAAATGTCTGCCATCTACCATGGCTTCCATCCTTGTCACACTGATAAATCTCCATATTCGTTTTCTTGATCTGTATATTTCCAGCTGTGTTTTCTGAAGTATCAAACCATAGATATTGTTTTAAAAATCCAGGCATAGAAATGTCCGGGAGTTTCTTGGTATCTTTTCCTTTGGTAATGATCGTCTTCGTCTGATCCGTTGGATGCATCTTAAATCCATAGGATGCATCCACACTTAATGCTTTCTGATCATCAAATGATGAAAAAATATGTTTGTCATCTCCCCAACTGCTTGTAATTGGCTTTGCTTTGCTACAATTAAGCTGAGCCAGTACGGATTTTTCCTTTATTTTTGCTGTCAGTGCTGCTGATAATGAAAATACTACAACACCCAATGCCATAAGAGTTCTTCTTGCTTTCTTCATGAATACTACCCTCCTTATTATTGCCTTTTCTTTCCCTCATTCTCCAGCAGACAGAATTGTCTCATAGCATCTCAGCTCCCCTCATTCTTATGACAGGCTGCACTCACCTCCATGACCATGCAGAAGTCTCATTATCATATCCTTGTTCGCTCCCTGTCTCCAGATCATGGCGGGATATGTCCTCTTCGGACTGTACTAGAAAATGGTCTTATTCAGTTGTCAAAACTTCCCTTGGATTCATCATTTGATCGTCTTGTCGTGAATGGATTATCTGATTTGATTGATAAATCATCATTTTGATTT
>OHRT01000599.1_pt1 | contig 12288 bp, 9 predicted proteins | sample 1578521 | NCBI WGS metagenome assembly OHRT01 (sample SAMEA3879537, study PRJEB24766) | human gut metagenome | biome: human-associated habitat; feature: feces | place: USA | collected 1985/1987
TCCGGGCTGTTTCGGCCGCTTTTTCTCCCATGCAGTCGCCGGCGAAAATCACGGGTTTGCCCAGCAGCTTTTCGATCGCGGGGACGATCTGTCCGAGCGAATATTTCATATCGTTGTTCTTCTTGGGCCGTCCCAGATGCGACATCAGGATTACCGAGCCGCCCGCGTCGAGTACCTTGCGGATCGTGGGGATCGCCGCCCGGATGCGGGTGTCGTCCGTTACCTGGCCCTTGTCGTCGAGGGGGACGTTGAAGTCCACGCGGATAATCGCCCGCTTGCCTTTGAAATCGTAAGAATCGATTTTGAACATAATTCGAAATATTTAATGGTTGAACGTGCTGGTTCCACAACCGGCTATAACGTGACAAATTTAGCAAAATAGTTTGTAAATGCGTCGTGTCCGCCGGGGAATTTGAGATTGCGGGGGCGGGAAACGATCCTGCGGATCGCTTTCCGATGCCGGAATTTGTCCTTTTGCCTCGTGCCGGCGCTCTGTTTTCGGTGGAACATAGCGGGTTGTCCGTTTATTCCGTTTTCGTTCGCGGACGACTTCGGCGACCGGTCGCAAACTTGCGGAATCCGGGCCGGATTTTGCCGGATACCGCCTTGCGGGGCCCGGGATTTGCAGGGGTTGCCGTCGGGGAGGGTCCGGGGTCCGGCGGCGATCGGATAAAAAATTCGGCGACAGGTATCATTTTTATAAAAAACAACTATCTTTGCTGATAGTTTGATAGTAAAACACCCCTCGAACGTCACAAAATCTAACAATATGTACGGTAAAATTAAAGAACATTTGGAGCATGAGCTGGCCGAAATCAAAGCGGCAGGGCTCTACAAGAACGAACGCATCATCGAATCCCCGCAGCGTGCCGAGATCACGGTCGGCGGACGTCAGGTGCTGAATTTCTGTGCGAACAACTACCTCGGCCTTTCGGACAATCCGCGTCTGATCGAAGCGGCGAAGAAGGCGATGGACACACGCGGCTACGGCATGTCGTCCGTGCGTTTCATCTGCGGTTGCCAGGATATGCACAAGCAGCTCGAGAAGGCGATCGCCGACTATTTCGGTACCGAGGATACGATTCTCTATGCCGCTTGCTTCGACGCCAACGGCGGCGTGTTCGAGCCTCTGTTTACCGAGCAGGATGCGATCATCTCCGATTCGCTCAACCACGCGTCGATCATCGACGGCGTGCGTCTGTGCAAGGCCGTTCGCTACCGTTACGCCAACGCCGACATGGCCGAGCTGGAGGATTGCCTCAAGAAAGCCCAGGCACAGCGTTTCCGCATCATCGTAACCGACGGCGTCTTCTCGATGGACGGCAACGCCGCTCCGCTGGATGAGATCTGCAAGCTGGCCGAGAAATACGATGCGCTGGTGATGGTCGATGAGTGCCACTCGGCAGGCGTGCTGGGCAAGACCGGTCGCGGTATCACCGAACTCTACAACCTGCGCGGACAGGTCGATATCCTGACCGGTACGCTGGGCAAAGCCTTCGGCGGCGCGGTAGGCGGTTTCACCACCGGCCGCAAGGAGATTATCGACATGCTGCGCCAGCGTTCGCGCCCGTACCTCTTCTCGAACAAGCTCGTGAAGAACGTCGAGCATTTCCGCAAGGGTATGATGGCCGCCGGCTTCGACATCAAGCCTACGCAGTCGGCTATCTGCGCCGTGATGCTCTACGATGCCAAACTGTCGCAGGATTTCGCCGCCCGTCTGCAGGACGAGGGTATCTTCGTGACCGGCTTCTACTATCCCGTGGTGCCGAAGGGACAGGCCCGTATCCGCGTGCAGGTTTCGGCCGGCCACACCACCGAGCAGCTCGACCGTTGCATCGCAGCGTTCGTGAAGATCGGTAAGGAGATGAACGTAATCAAATAAGTTTACAACCGACTAAAACGAGTTTTTCCATGTCTAAGGCAACTTTGGACGCTATCGACGGGAAGATTCTCCAGTACCTCGTCCGGAATGCACGCATGCCGTTCCTCGAGATCGCACGCGAGTGCGGGATTTCGGGTGCGGCCATTCACCAGCGTATCCGCAAGTTGCACGATTCGGGGGTGATCCTGGGAAGCCGCCTGATCGTGGACCCCAAGATGCTGGGTTTCGACGTATGCGCTCTGATCGGTATTTGCGTGCAGGATCCGATGTATATGATGCAGACGATGGAGAAACTCAAGGAGATTCCCGAAATCGTGGAGTGCCACTTCATCACCGGAAATTTCAACATTCTGGTAAAACTCTACTGCCTGGACAACGAACACCTGATGAAAACCATTTTCGACGGAATTCTGCGTATCCAGGGCATTTCGACCACCCAGACCTTCATTTCGCTCAACGAGGCTTTCCAACGCCAGGTGAGCATCGATTTCATCCGGGCTGCGGAGCGTTGAAAAGAGGACGGGAATAGGAAACGACGGGACGTGCCTGCGGGTGCGTCCCGTTTTTTATGGCTCCCGGGTCCTGCATCCTTGCGAATCCCGAAAATTGTGACTACCTTGCAGAGGCTATGGAAAATGAGAAAAAACCGACGATCATTCGTCTTACCAAGGAGTTTACATTCGAGGCGGCTCATGCGCTGGAGGGTTACGACGGCCTTTGCCGCGAGATTCACGGCCACTCCTACCGCCTGTTCGTGACGGTCAAGGGGACGCCTTGCGCCGACGAGTCGAATCCCAAGTTCGGCATGGTGATGGATTTCGGAGAGCTGAAACGGATTGTGAACGAACAGATCCTCTCCCGCCTCGACCACGCTTTCGTCATGCGCCGCACGGCCGAAAGCACCCGTGTAGCGGAACAGATCGGCTGTCGCTTCGGCCGCATCGTGCTGGTCGATTATCAGCCTACGTGCGAGAATATGCTCGCGGATTTCGCCGCCCGCATCGAAGCCGACCTGCCGTCCCATGTCAAGCTCCACGCCCTGCGTCTGCACGAAACGGCGACTTCGTTCGCCGAGTGGATGGCCGAGGATAACCGATAGAATCCGATGAAAAAACTCTTTCTTGTCGATGCCTATGCATTGATTTTCAAGTATTATTATGCGTTCATGGGACGTCCCATGCGCAATCGTGCGGGGATGAATACCTCGGTGGTGTTCGGTTTCACGAAATTTCTGCGCGACATCCAGAAACGGGAACATCCCGACCTGCTGGGCGTCGCGTTCGACCCGAAAGGCGGCAGTTTCCGCCGCGAAATTTTCCCCGAATACAAGGCCAACCGTGCCGAAACGCCGGAGGATATCCTGTTGTCGGTGCCTTATGTCAAGCGGATCGTCGAGGCGATGTGTATTCCGGTGCTGGAGGTGCCCGGTTACGAGGCCGACGATGTGATCGGCACGCTTGCATACAAGGGCGTCGAGGCGGGTTACGACGTTTTCATGGTTACGCCCGACAAGGACTACGGACAGTTGGTTTGCGACAACTGTAAGATCTACAAACAGAAAGGCAACGACGGTATCGAAATCGTCGGCCGGGAGGCGATCCGCGAGAAATACGGCATCGAGAATCCGCAGTTGGTACGCGACATCCTGGCGTTGTGGGGCGATGCTTCGGACAACATTCCCGGCGTGCCGGGCATCGGGGAAAAAACCGCCTGCAAGCTGGTGCAGGAGTGGGGGACGGTGGAAAATATCCTGCAAAACGCCGATCGGATCAAGGGCCGGCAGGGTGAGAAGATCGCCGAGTGGGGCGACAAACTCCTGTTGGCCAAGCGGCTGACGACCATCTGCCTGGACGTGCCGATCGACTTTCGGGAGGAAGATTTGACGGTGTGCGCCCCCAGGATCGACGAGCTGAAGGCCCTTTTCGCCGAGCTGGATTTCCGGATATTCCTGAACGATCTGACGAACCTAGCTCCTGCCGAACCGCTGCCCGAAGGGCCCCGTCAGGCGGCCCAGACCCAGTTGGCGGAGGTGGCGCGTGCGAAGTCCGCAGCCGCTAAAAAAGCTGCGCTGGCGGGGCAGGGAGATCTGTTCGCCCCCGCAGCCGATTCTGGGGAATCCCCGGCATCCGACCGGGGATCGGCGCCGTCCGATGAACAGACGGCGGAAAGCGAGGAGTTCGCCACGGCGCAAACCACACCCCACGCCTATACGATCGTGCGCAATGCGCAGGAGCTGGAGGCTGTTCTGCGCGAAGTGGCGGCCTGTCCGGAGTTTTGTTTCGATACCGAAACGACGGGATTCGACATTTTCAACGACCGGATCGTGGGGCTTTCGCTCGCGGTACGTCCTTACGAGGCGTGGTATATTCCGTTCAATGAATCCAATACGGCCGAATATGCGGCCCTTATCCGGCCGCTGTTCGCCGACGAAAAGATCGCCAAGATCGGGCAGAACATCAAGTTCGACCTGATGGTGCTCGCTCGCCTGGGGGTCGAGATTCGCGGCCGGCTTTACGATACGATGATCCTCCATTACCTGCTCGATCCCGAGTCGCGTCACAACATGGATGCGCTGGCGATGCGCTACCTCAATTACCGGCCGATTTCGATCACTTCGCTCATCGGCAAGGGAGCCCGGCAGCTGACTATGGACATGATTTCGCTGGAGCGGGTGGCCGAATACGCCGCCGAGGATGCCGACGTGACGCTGCGTTTGAAACAGGTGCTGTGGCCGCAGGTCGAACAACTCGGACTCGGAGGGCTTTACCTCGAGGTCGAGGAGCCGATGATCGCTGTGCTGGCCGAGATCGAGACGGCCGGGGTGCGGATCGATTCGGAGGCGCTGGCCGAGTATGCCGTCGAACTCAATAAAACCCTCAACGATCTGGAGAGTGAGATCCGCCGTTTGGCGGACGAGCCGTCGCTCAACGTCAATTCGGCGCGGCAGTTGGGCGAGGTGCTCTTCGGGAAGCTCCGCATCGCGGAGAAGCCCAAGATGACTCGGACCAAACAGTTTTCGACCGAGGAGGAGTACTTGCAGACCTTCGCCCACAAATACGAGATCGTCGATAAAATTCTCGAATACCGGGGCGTGAAGAAGCTGCTTTCGACCTATGTGGAGGCGTTGCCTCTACTGGTCAATCCGGCGACGGGCAAGATCCATACTTCCTTCAACCAGGCCGTGACAGCTACCGGACGGCTCTCCTCGACCAATCCCAACCTGCAAAATATTCCCGTGCGGGACGAGTTGGGACGCCGGATCCGGAAGGCGTTCATCCCTTCGGACGACGAGCACCTGCTGCTTTCGGCCGATTACAGTCAGGTGGAACTGCGCCTGATGGCCCACTTGAGCGGTGACGAGTCGCTGATCGCGGCTTTCGAACACGGCGAGGACGTACATGCGGCCACCGCCGCACGGCTTTTCGGCAAAGAGGTGGCCGAGGTGGACAGCGACGAACGCCGCAAGGCCAAGACCGCCAATTTCGGTATTATTTACGGAATTTCGGCTTTCGGCCTGAGCCAGCGGCTTGACATTCCCCGCAAGGAGGCCAAGGAGATCATCGAAGGTTATTTCGCCTCCTATCCCAAGGTCAAGGAGTACATGGACCGGGTGGTGGAAGAGGCCAAGCGCGACGGCTATGTTTCGACGATCTTCGGCCGCCGCCGCTACCTGAACGACATCGCTTCGCGCAACGCCGTGGCCCGCGGCCTGGCCGAGCGCAACGCCGTGAACGCCCCGATTCAGGGAAGCGCCGCCGACATCATGAAGATCGCCATGATCCGCGTGAGCCGCCGTTTCCGCGAGGAGGGTATCCGCTCGAAGGTGATCCTGCAGGTGCACGACGAGTTGGTGGTCGATATGCTTCGTTCGGAGCAGGAGCGCGTCATCGCCATCGTTACCGAGGCCATGGAGTCCGCCGCTGCGCTGCGCGTGCGGCTGGTGGTGGACTGCGGCGTGGGCGACAATTGGCTCGAAGCGCACTGATGCCCCGTTTCGACAGAATAGAATCCCCTGCCGCCCGATCGGGCGGCAGGGGATTCTATCTGGAAAGTGCATGCGGCAGGGTGCTTCGGACTGTTGTCTTCGGCGATATGTCCTTTGTGTGATTTCGACTTACGCTATGCCGTTTTCTCCGGAGGGGCTTTCGGAAGTTCTGCGCGGCACAGTTTCAGGGCTTGAATCCGTGCGGGAACCGGGCCTTTGTGGGTTGAAACTGCCTGCAAGGGATTTCGAAGGGGAACGGCTATCTCTTCGCCTCCCCCTTCTTGGCGATCGAGAACCGGAACACGAGTCCCCCTTCCGGGCGGTTCGCCACTTCGATTCGGCCGCCGTGGAAAAGTATGGCGTTGCGTACGATCGCCAGGCCGAGTCCGGTGCCTCCCGCCCGGCGCGAACGCCCCTTGTCGATCCGGTAGAAACGTTCGAAGAGGTAGGGCAGGTGTTCGGGATTGACGCCCGTGCCGTTGTCCGAGAATGAAAATTCGTAGCGGTCGTCCGTTTCGTCCGTCAGGGCGATGTCGATCCGGTTGCCGCCCGAGTAGTTGAGGGCGTTGTCCGTCAGGTTGCGGAAAACGGAGTAGAGCAATCCTTCGTTGCCCTCGACCGTCAGGGGACGGTCGCATGTCCAGTGTACCGTAAATCCGCGTCGGGCGCTTTCCGGGGCCGTGTCGGTTATCACTTCGCCGATCAGGGCGCGGAGGTCCACTTCGGTACGGTCGATCATCTGTCCTCCTTCGTCCAGCCGGGTGATCGACGATACGTCCTGCAACAGTTGCCGGAGCCGTTCGGACTGGGTGAAACACTTTTCGAGGAAGGCCCGCTGCGTCGCTGCGTCGATATGCGGATTGGCGATGAGGGTTTCGAGGTAGCCGTGGATGGAACTTACGGGGGTTTTCAACTCATGGTTGATATTGTTGGTCAATTGCCGCTTGATGCGGATTTTTTCCTGCTCCTCGTGCAGTGCGGCGGCATGTTCGCGGTCGCGCTCTGCGAGGGTCGCCTCCATTTGAACCATGTTTTTCGTGAACTGGCGGACCACGTAGTAGCCGACCAGACACAGCAGCAGGGTGACTGAACCCATGAACCACAGAAAGTTGCGGTCGGCGTTCAGCACCTGCGACAACGACACGGTGTAGGGCAGCGACGAGCGGACGATCCGGTCGCCGATGCGGGAGGCGGAGTAGAAGTAGGTGCGCCCGTTGTTCTCCGACTGGCGGCGGATCGTATAGCCGTGACCGTCGGTGAGGGCGGCCGCCACTTCCGGCCGGTCGAGGTGGTTCGACATCTCGGCCGGGGGTTCTTCGGAGTCATAGACGACCGTACCGTCCAGGTCGATCAGGGTGATGCGCAGCCCCTCGAAGAAGTCGGAATGCGCATCGAAAAAGTCGTGGGGAGTGCGTGCATTGCTCAAAGCCTCTTCCAGTTGGGCGTTGATGATCTGCAACTGCGAATCGAGCAGCTCCGTGCGCAGCTCCTTCTCCCGGTGGTATTGGAAGCCGACGAAGCAGACGATGAGCAGCCACGAGAAGCCCAGCAGCCAGAGGAACGATTGCGTCTGATAGGAGTGTTTACTTTTCAAATCCATAGCCGTAGCCCAGGCGGGTCACCAGATGCGAGCCGTAGGGCCCGATTTTCTTGCGCAGGCGCGTGATGTTTACGTCGATCGTGCGGTCCAGGACGATCACTTCGTTGTTCCAGACCCGGGCGAGGATCTGTTCGCGCGAGAAGATCACCCTAGGGTGGGAAAGGAGCAGGGTGAGGATTTCGAACTCCTTTTTGGTCAGGGGAACCTCCTGTCCGTTCACCCGGCAGACCTTGCTCTGCAGGTCGAGGCAGAGCCCTTCGAAACAGATGGCTTCCTCCTCCTGCCGGGCTTGCGAGCGGCGCAGCACGCTCCGTACCCGGGCCGTCACTTCGCGCATCGAGAAGGGTTTGGAGATATAGTCGTCGGCACCCAGGTTCAAGCCAGCAACGGTGTCGTCTTCGGTGTCTTTGGCCGTGCAGAAGATGATCGGCACGGCAGCCGTTTCGGGCGAGGACTTGAGCATACGGGCCATTTTGAAGCCGCTGATCTCTCCCATCATTACGTCGAGCAGCAGCAGCGAATAACGTTCGGGATGCATCGCCAGCGCTTGTTCGGCGCTGTAAGCCACATCCACTTCGTATCCTTCGAGTTCGAGGTTGAATTTCAGGATTTCACACAGCGACTCTTCGTCGTCCACCACCAGAATTTTGTATTTCCCCATGACCTTCGTATTGATTCGACGCGTCAAAATTAGGGAATAAAACGGTTTCGCAAATCCGGAAGGATCGAAATTTCACGGAATTGTAACAGACGGTTCATAAAAACGAGGCATTTCCCGGATTTTGTAACGGGTTTGTAACAGGTTTGAAACGTCGTTATCATTTCCGCCCGGTACTTTTGTCACCGAATGATAACTTTAGGCGTAAAACCAATTAAAAAAGTATGGAATCAATCTATTTAGGCATTGTCCTCTTCCTCTTTCTGCTGGCGATTTTCGATCTGGTGGTGGGTGTCAGCAACGATGCCGTGAATTTCCTGGGGTCGGCCGTCGGCGCCCGGGCCGCTTCGTTCAAGTGGATCATGGGTGTAGCTGCGGTGGGTATCCTGTGCGGCGCCGTCATGAGCAACGGTATGATGGATGTCGCCCGGCACGGGATTTTCAGGCCCGAACAGTTCTATTTCCAGGATATCATGTGTATCTGCCTGGCGGTCATGGCAATCGACGTGATTCTTCTGGACACCTTCAATACCCTGGGGCTGCCGACTTCGACTACCGTGTCGATCGTTTTCGAGTTGCTGGGAGGTGCGTTCGCTCTGGCGATGGTCAAGCTGGCCGCAGACGATACGGGGCTTACCTTTGCCGATATGCTGAATTCGGAAAAGGCTTTGTCGGTCATCATGGCCATCTTCCTTTCGGTGGCGATCGCATTCGTATTCGGCGCAGTGGTGCAATATATCGCCCGATTGATCTTTACTTTCAATTATAAGTCGCACATGAAGTGGTCCGCCGCGCTGTTCGGCGGTGTGGCGATGACGGCGATCATCTATTTCATTCTGATCAAGGGTATGAAGGATTCGTCGTTCATGACACCCGAACTGTCGGAGTGGATTTCTACCTATACCCGTCACCTGGTGGCCGGCTGCTTCATCTTCTTCTGCCTTCTCTCGCAGGTGCTCCACTGGTGTCGGATCAATATTTTCAAGGTAGTCACGCTGCTGGGAACTTTCGCCCTGGCACTGGCCTTCGCCGGAAACGACCTGGTGAATTTCGTGGGCGTACCTCTGACGGGCTACTCTTCCTATATGGATTACGTCGCCAATGGCAACGGGTCCGAAACCTTCCTGATGGATTCGCTGAACGCGCCTGCCCGGACGCCCTTCATTTTCCTGGCTCTTTCGGGCGTGGTGATGATCGTCGCCCTGACCACTTCGCGGAAGGCCCGGGGCGTTATCAAGACCTCGGTGGATCTGGCCCGTCAGGATGCCGGCGACGAGATGTTCGGTTCGTCGGGGCTGGCCCGGAGTATCGTGCGTGCTTCGTCGTCCCTCGCTACCGGAATCGACAATGCGATGCCGCAGGGACTGAAGCGCTGGCTCGGGAAACGCTTCGATAAGGACGAGGCGATTCTGGAGAACGGTGCCGCTTTCGATATGGTACGTGCGGCGGTCAATCTGCTGCTGGCCAGCTTGCTGATCGCATTGGGCACCTCGCTCAAGTTGCCTCTTTCGACTACTTACGTGGCCTTTATGGTGGCGATGGGTTCTTCGCTGGCTGACCGGGCCTGGGGCCGCGAGAGCGCCGTATTCCGCATTACGGGTGTGATTTCCGTGATCGGCGGCTGGTTCATTACGGCCGGTGCGGCTTTCGTGGCGACGTTCCTGCTCGCGCTGGCCATCTACTACGGCGGTGTGATTGCGATGATCGTTGTCGTGGCGCTGACGATTCTTTTCCTGATTCGCAGCAATGTCCGCTACCGCCGGAAGATGAAGGCCGAGCACGATGATGTTTTCAAGGGTATGATGACTTCGCGCGACAAGGCCGAGGTGTGGACGCTGTTGCGCCGGCATATGACCGAGTCGCTCATGGCATCGGTGACGTTCGCCGAATCGACGTTCCGTCAGATTACCGACGGTCTGCTGAAAGAGGATATCAAGAGTTTGCGCAAGGCTGAAAAAGCCCTCGGGGGCGAAAAGGACCTGCTCAAGCGGGTACGCCGTCGGCAGATGCTCGCCATGCGCCGCATCGATCGTAACCTGGCGCTCGAAAAGAATACCTGGTTCCACACGGCGAGCAACGCCTCCGAGCAGCTTTATTACTGCCTCAAACGTCTTTGCGAACCGTGCAGGGAGCATGTCGGCAATAATTTCAACCCGATGCCCAAAGTTTATCTGCGGGAGTTCCTGCCCATTCGGACCCGGATTTTCAACCTGATGGTCGAGATTCGCCGCATGATGGAGCAGAACGACTATTCGGATATCGAAAACGTGCTGATCGAAGCCGAAGGGTTGCGCGAATCCATCTCGACCGAGCGCAAGACCCAGATGTACCGGGTGCAGGAGGAGGGCAACAGCCTGCATGTTTCGCTCGTCTATCTGATTACGCTGCAGGAGTCCCAGGAATTGGTCGATACGTTGCGTCAGTTGCTGAAGGCTTGTAATAAGTTTACCAAATAAGTAATAAGTCGTATTTTGAACCTGCGATAGACAAAAACAGTGTCATTTGCACTGTTTTTGTCTATATTTGCGGAACACGAGATATTTTGAAAGGGTTAAATAGGTTTCAATCAATGTATTATGCCTGTGGCCCGTATCTGACGACAAGATAAAAGAGAATAGAGTTGCCTATGGAGAATTTTACCCGCAGAGTGGCCGGATGGTTTTTATTATGCCTTGCGATGAGTATGTCGTTGTCCGCAGCGGCCCAGCAACCTCCGGTGGAGAGGGTGGATGTGGAAACGATACCCGTGCAGGACGATCTGGAAGAGATGGTCATCGAGTCGCAGCCGGAGAGTACGAATCACCCGAAACAGGAAAAAGATGTCGATACGGATGACGACGATCGTGCCGCTGCGGTGCGGACGGATGCCGGGCAGGACGAGAACGTCGGGCAGGGCGAGCTTTCGCAGAAGGACAGGAGGCGTGACAAGGGCGACGGTCGTGAGAACGACGATGAGGATGATGACGAGGACGAAGGAGTCCGAGTTCAGACTCATTTCGAAATTTCGGCAGCTTCGGGTGCACAAAAGGAGGAGAAAAAGGCTCCACCCGTGACGATCGACCTGCTGGGAACGCTCCGGGCCAAATTCGAGTACCAGCCCGGTGAGGGCGATGCCCGCTTCCAGGTTCGCAACGCCCGCTTCGGCGTGGCCGGCGAGATCTATTCGAAACTGGCTTACTGTATGGAGATCGACCTCTCGGACGAGGGAAAGATCAAGATGGTCAATGCGTATCTGGGAACCAAACTTTATAAGGGCCTCGGTTTCACGATCGGATACATGCGTGTGCCGTTTACCATCGATGCCCACCGTTCGCCCCATACGCAGTATTTTGCGAACCGTTCGTTCATCGCCAAGCAGGTGGGCAGCGTCCGCGATGTCGGAGCCACTCTGGGCTGGAAATTCGGCGAAAAGGTTCCGATCAACCTGCAAGTCGGCATGTTCAACGGGTCGGGTATCGACGACCAGAAGGATTTTTGGACCGACAAATTCAACTATGCGGCAAAGGCGCAGTTCGGTTTTGCCGAGGGAATGAATTTCGTGGTGAGCTACCAGACGACCCGTCCGGCCGATACGCGGATTCACCTCTACGACGTGGGGTGCTCCTACCGTCTGGGCGGTTGGTTCTTCGAGGCCGAGTATCTGCGTAAGGAGTATGCCCGCAATTCGTTCGCGGGCGTGAATGCTTTCGACGGATTTTTCTGTTATGACCTGCCCTTGCGCCGTGTCTTCAAAAAGATGTCGTTCGCAGGCCGTTACGACTATATGTCCGATCACAGCAACGGCATTCCCGACGACAACGGTTTGCTGTTCGTCAATGATCTGGAGCGTCATCGCGTCACGGCAGGCATTACGTTTAGCTTCGGATTGCCTTTTATGGCCGATATCCGGCTCAACTATGAGATGTATTTTTACGACAAGGGTGTCGTCCCCAAAGTTTCCGAACACGACAAGATCGTCCTGGAATTTATGGCTCATTTTTAGCCGTTTTAAGGATTTGAGAAAAGAAAACCCCGCATTCTATATGTTGCGGGGTTTTCTTTTGCCGGTTCGGAAACATTTCGTAGCTCGTGTCGGAGAAGTCCGGAAGGGAGGGTAGAGGAGTAGGAGTAGGAGTAGGAGTAGGAGTAGGAGTAGGAGTAGGAGTAGGAGTAGGAGTAGGAGT
>OHRT01000604.1_pt1 | contig 12164 bp, 10 predicted proteins | sample 1578521 | NCBI WGS metagenome assembly OHRT01 (sample SAMEA3879537, study PRJEB24766) | human gut metagenome | biome: human-associated habitat; feature: feces | place: USA | collected 1985/1987
GTGTCGAAGCTCGAAACCAACCTGCCGATCCTGGCGACCATCGCCGGCGGCGCCCCGATGATCGGTTTTCTCGGTACGGTGGTCGGCATGGTGCAGACTTTTATGGATATGGCCGCTGCGGGCGGTACGGTCGATATGTCGCTCCTTTCGAGCGGTATGTACGTGGCGATGATCACGACGGTCGGCGGTCTGCTGGTCGGTATTCCGGCCTACTTCGGTTATAACTACCTGGTGGCTCGCATCGAGAAGCTCGTTTTCCGGATGGAGGCCAACTCGATCGCCTTTATGGATATTCTGAATCAACCCGTTCAAAAGTAATCTGTTATGGCAATCAAACGCGGATCCAAGGTCGATAAGTCGTTTTCGTCGGCTTCGATGACCGACCTGATCTTCCTGTTGCTGCTGTTCATGCTGATCGCTACGACGCTCATCAACCCCAATGCCATCAAGCTGATTCTGCCGAAAAGTTCGAATCAGTTGAAGGACAAGGCAATGACGACGATTTCGATCCAGGATACGGGACATGGATACAGGTATTATGTCGAGACGGAAAACGTCGGCTCGCGCGAGGGCGTGGAGAAAGCCCTCAAGTCCCGGCTGGCGGGACAGGAGAACCCTACCGTTTCGCTGCATTGCGACAAGTCGGTGGCTTTCGACGAAGTGGTGGCCATGATGCGCATGGCCAAGGCCAACAATTTTACGCTCATCGCGGCTACCTCGCCCGAATAGAGTGAAACCCGGGGAATGCCGCCCTGCGGTGTTTTCCTTGTGAGAATTGACCGATGTATTATTACGATCCGAATAACGATAAATCGAACGCGCGTCGTTGGGCAAGCCTCGCAGCTTTGCTTTATGCGCTGTCGATCGCGGCGGCTTTCCTGTTCGTGTCGTTCGATATGGGGCGGGACGAGCTGCTTCCCGGCGAAGGGTTGCTGATCGATTTCGGGACGACCGAAACCGGTCTGGGCGACCGGGACCTGTCGGCTACCGATGTGCAGGCACCGCCGCAGCAGGCGGCGGCCGAAGCGTCGCGGCAGCAGGTCGAATACGTGACCAGCGAGCGGGAGGAGATCGCCGTGCAGACACCGCAGCCGGAGAAGAAACCCCGCGAGCGGGAGACTCCGGGACAAACTCCGCAGCGCAGCGACGCGCAGCAGCCTGCCGAACAACCCCGCACGGTAAACCGTCGGGCGCTCTTCCCGGGCCGCACGGCGGGGAGCACTTCTACGTCGGAGGGGCCTGCTGCGGGCGAGGGTAACGCCGGGGACCTTTCGGGGGCGCCGGAAGGCAGTCACGACGGCACGGGCCAGAGCGATTCGGGCATTGCCTACGACCTTTCGGGGCGCTCGGTGGTGGGAAAGCTGCCCAAGCCTTCCTATCCGGGCAATGAGTCCGGCAAGGTCGTCGTCGATGTGACTGTCGATGCTTCCGGTCGGGTGACATACGCCTCCTATCGGGCGCAGGGATCGACGACCAACAGCAAGCGGCTGGTCGATGCGGCGGTCGAAGCGGCCCGCAAAGCTCGGTTTTCATCCAGCGAGAGTTTGATGCAGACCGGAACGATTACCTATGTCTTTACGTTGGAATAGATTGGAATGCGCTGCCAATCCGGTTTGCCGTGCGACGTTGCACCGCATCGACTGAAGGCGCGATAACAGCAGCGGACGATGGCTGCGAAAACGACACGAATGATACGTACGATATTATTGATTGCGGCTTCGTGCCTTGCATGGCTCGGGGCCGGCGCCCAGCAATACGAGGGAGCGCACCTGAAATTCGAGAGTTCGTTCCATAATTTCGGGAGCGTACCCCGTCGGGGCGGCGATCTGGTTTGGGAGTTCGAATATACGAACGACGGCTCTGCTCCGTTAGTAATAGTAAGGGCGCAGACTACCTGCTCGTGCCTGAAGGTGAGCCACTCCAAGCGCCCTCTCGCACCGGGCGAAACGGCTGTGATCCGTGTGGTCTATGAACCGCATAAGAACGAACCGGGCACTTTCAGCAAGGTGATCCAGATCTATTCCAATTCGGTTTCGGGGCGGGAGCTGATTACCGTTTGCGGGAACTCTCTGGATACCGAATGATCCGGTGCCGGAAAGGGGTACGTCCCGGAAGCGATCGATAGAAGGGGCGCTTTGATAGGGGCGGTTTCGAGAAGATGTCAAAATGGGATCGGATGTTCGCGTGAACACCGTAAAATAGTTCGACGTATGCCGTTTTGACGATAACCGCCCGGTTTGTAATTCCGATTGCGTCGAACCTGTATTGCTTATGGAACTGTTATTTACGAACTGTACGATTCTGCCCATGACGGCAGAGAAGGAGCCCCGGACTTTCACGGGGGCGGTCGGTGTGGCGGATCGCCGTTTGGCGCTGGTCAGCGCCGATCCCCGGCGGATCGAAGCGTTCCGGCGGGAGCATCCCGGGGCGCGGGAGATCGACGGCACGGGTAAGGTGCTCATGCCGGGACTGATCAATACCCACTGCCACGTGGCGATGACCCTCCAGCGGGGCTATGCCGACGACATCGCCCTGATGAAGTGGCTCCACGAATATATCTGGCCTTTCGAGGCGCAGCAAACCCCGGACGAAATCGTGCTGGGAGCCGAAATGGGCATTGTCGAAATGTTGCTGGGCGGCGTCACGACGTTCGTCGATATGTATTGGCACGAAAACCGTATCGCCGAGGCCGTGCGGCGGCTCGGCATCCGGGCCATGCTCGGAGCGAGCTATCTGGATACGAGTTGGGAGGCTTTTGCCGACGATGTGGAGCGGATGATCGCCACCACGGGCGACTGCGACCGTATCCGGTTGGCCGTGGCGCCCCATTCGCCCTATACCTGTTCGCCGGAGTCGTTGCAGCGGGGCAAGGAGCTGGCACGCCGCCACGGACTCTGGTTCATGACCCATATTTCCGAAACCGAAGACGAGGTGCGTATCGTGCGGGAGCGTTACGGTACTACTTCTGTCCGGCATCTCGATACCCTCGGTATTTTCGACGACCGGACGATCGGTGCGCATTGCGTTCACGTCGATGACGGGGATATCCGCATCCTGCGGGAGCGCGGAGTGGCCGTGTCACACAACCCCCAGAGCAACATGAAAATTTCGAGCGGTATCGCCCCGATCGCCCGGATGCATAGCGAAGGGGTGCTTTGCACGATTGGCACGGACGGTACCTGTTCGAACAACGACCTGGATATGTGGGACGAGATGCGTACCGCATCGTTCTTGCAGAAAGTAGCGACGATGGATCCCTGCGTGCTGCCGGCTTACGAAATCCTGAAAATGGCGACCGTCAATGCGGCCCGTGCGATCGGTCATGCCGGCGAGTTGGGCGTTATTAAGGAGGGTGCGCTGGCGGATTTCATTCTGATCGATGCGGTGAAGCCGCACCTTACGCCGGTATATAATATGGTGGCGAACCTGATCTACTGCGGCAAGGCTGCCGACGTGGATACCGTCGTGGTGAACGGCGAGATCGTCGTCGAGGGCCGCCGGATCGAGGGCGTCGATCTGTCGAACCTTTGCTCCCGGGTGCAGCATACGGCCGAGGACATTGCCCGCCGTACGGCCGCAGCGAAAAAGTAGGCTTTCAAGGTTGCCCGCAACTGAATGAAAGGGCTGTTCGATAACTTCCCGAAATTGAAAATCACCCCCGTCGGAGTTTATTCCGACGGGGGTGAAAACGTTAAAATCGGACTTGTCAGACAATCCCTCTGTTTTCCGGTATTTCGTCCGTTTATTCGAGCAGCAGCTCTTCCAGGTCGGGAATTGCGGGGAGGATGTAATCGGCTCCGGCCGCTTCCAGTTCCGCCCGGTCGCCGTAGCCGTAGAGAACTCCGGCGGAGTCGATGCCGACGGTTTTTGCACCGAGAATGTCGTATTTGCGGTCGCCGATCATTAAGGCGGTTCCGCGATCGGTGATGTTGCTCCCGGCCAGCACGTGAGCGATCACATCGGCCTTCGTCGGCAGCGAGCCGTCCAGTCCTGTGCCGCCGACGAAGGAGAAATAGGGGGCGATGCCGAAGTGGTCGAGGATCCGCTCGGCGAATACCCGGGGCTTCGACGTGGCGACGCAGAGCGTATATCCGCTGCTTGCGAGCGTGTCGAGCAGCTCGTCCATTCCGTCGTAGAGCCGGTTTTCGAAGATGCCTTTTTCGGTGAAATACTCCCGTGATACGGCTACGGCTTCGCTGGTCTGGCGGTCGTCGAAGCCGTAAAATGTCCGGAAGGACTCCGCGAACGGCGGTCCGATGAAGGGGCAGAGCTCGCGTAGGTCGCTCACTTCGATACCGAAATGCCGCAGGGCGTATTGTACCGAACGGGTGATGCCCTCCATCGGGTCTGTGAGCGTGCCGTCGAGGTCGAACAGCAGATGTCGGTATTTTTTCGTCATTGTATGGAAATCGTTGTCTGAAACCCCGCTCGGCAGCGGTGTATCGTCGTTTTTTTGATGTTTTCGTTGTCTGATAGGCTTCGGCGGCTTCCGAATCCCGGATTTCCCGGTAGGACGGACGAGCAGGAAACGGTCGTTTTCCGACCGCCCGGTGCGGGTAGTGCGGGCGGCTGGTCCTCTCCTTCACGCTTCTCGGAGGAAAACCGTCGCCGTGCGCGAAGTGTTGTAGATGCGGATGCGGGGCAGTTCATCCCCCTGCACGGGGTAGGAGAAATGCTGCCCCCGCATGTCGGTCCGCTCCGTGCCGCCGAAACGGCGCTCGTCGGTCGAGAGGATCGGGCGGTAACGGCCCGGAACCCGTACCCGTACTTCGTAATTGGGTATCGAGGCCGACGGATGCCAGTTGAATACGAACAGCAGGTCGCCGTGCGAAAAGGCCATCGTCTGATTCTGGGTGTCCATCTGTAAATTGTAAGGGTAGCCGTCGCGGAGTATGCCGTATTTTTTCACCAGGGCGATCATCGCCCGGTCGAACTCCCCGAGCTGGGCATAGCGCAGCAGCCCGTTGTCCGCGAGCGACCATTGGCGCCGGGCGTAGGCGTAGCTCCAGCCGTTGCCCTCGCGCGGAAAGTCGATCCATTCGGGATGTCCGAATTCGTTGCCCATGAAATTGAGATAGGCGTCCCCGCCTGCCGAGATCGTGACGAGCCGGATCATCTTGTGCAGGGCCATTCCCCGGTCGATGACCGGACTTTGCGAGGCGCGGTCCATGTGTTCGTACATCTCCTTTCCCATCAGCCGGAACGCGAGGGTCTGGTCGCCCACTAACGCCTGGTCGTGCGATTCGGCGTAAGCGACCGTCTTGATGCCCGGCAGACGGTCGGTCAGGACGTGCCAAATGGCGTGTATGTCCCACTGTTCGTCGGGTATCTCCTTGAGTTGTCGGATCCAGAAATCCGGAATGGCCATGCCCAGGCGGTAGTCGAAACCGACGCCTCCGTCTGCAGTCGGAACCGCGATGCCCGGCATGCCGCTCACCTCCTCGGCGATCGTAACGGCTCGGGGACGGAAATCGTGTACCAGCGTATTGGCCAACGTAAGGTAGGTGAGGGCGGCTTCGTCCACCTCCTCATCGAAATATTGCTCCCTCCGGACGAAGTCGGTGTGCCCGTGATGGCGGTAGAGCATCGAGGTCACTCCGTCGAACCGATAGCCGTCGAAGTGAAATTCGTCGAGCCAGTATTTGACGTTCGACAGCAGGAAGTGCTGCACCTCCTCCTTGCCGTAGTCGAAGAGTTTCGAATCCCAGTACTGCTGGTAGCCCGCGTCGCCCGGCGGCGACCTTTTCGGCCTTGCCTCCGGTCGGCACCCGCCGTACCCGGTAGGGAGTAGAGATGATCCGTGCCGTCGAGCTCGTTGATCCCCTCGTTGAGGTTCTTCACGTAGTGGGCGTGCACTAGATCCATTACCACCGCAAGTCCCAGTTCGTGAGCCGTGCGCACGAGTGTTTTGAGCGCTTCGGGCGTGCCGAAGCGCGAGGAAGGGGCGAAGAAGTTCGACACGTGGTAGCCGAACGACCCGTAATAGGGATGTTCGGCGATGCCCATCAACTGTACCGTATCGTAACCCTCCTCCCGGATCCGGGGCAGGATCTTTTCGGTGAATTCCGCATAGCTGCCCACGCCTTCGCGTTCCTGGGCCATACCTACGTGGGCTTCGTAGATGAATAACTCCTCGCTGCGGGCCGCAATGGGGCGGTCGCCCTGCCAGTCGAACGGGACCGGATTCCAGAACTGGGCGGTGAAATTCTTGGTTTTCTCGTCCTGTACCACGCGGGTCGCATAGGCGGGAATGCGGTCGTGCCAGCCGTTGTCGCCGTGCACGTGGATTTTGTAGAGTGAGCCGTGCGTGAGCCGTTCGGCATACATCGCATCGGGCAGGAAAATACTCCACACCCCTTCCGGGTTTCTGTCGAGCCGCAGCGAAGTGCGCTGCCAACCGTTGAAGTCGCCCAGCAGATAAACGTCCTGCGCACCGGGAAGCCATTCGCGGAACCACCAGCCTTCGAGCGTCTCGTCCCGCTGCCATCCGAAATAGCGATAGCCGTTGGCGTAATCGACGATCGATCCGGCCGATTTTTCTATTTCCCGAAGTGCCCGCAGGTAGCTCTCGTGCCGGGCGGTCAGCTCTTTCTCGACCGGAAGCAGCCAGCCGTCCCGCTCGATCATCGGGAGCTTTTTCGTCGGATTTCCCATAAACTGGTTCATTATTATAACAAAAATAGGAAAAATAATTCTATCTTTGTCCGCGAAACAAAAAACAGAAAAAATTCTAATTCAATCGCGTATGTTTAAAAATCAACCCAAAGGATTGATCCCGGCAGCATTGAGCAACATGGGCGAGCGTTTCGGATATTATATCATGAACGCGGTGCTTGTGCTGTTTCTATGTTCCAAATTCGGCCTGTCTGAAGAGACCAGTGCTTTAGTCTATTCTTTCTTCTACGCCGGTATCTATGTGCTTAGCCTCGTAGGCGGTATCATTGCCGACAGAACGCAGAACTACAAAGGAACCATCATTTCCGGTCTTATTGTCATGACTATCGGTTATGTCGTATTGGCATTCCCCATTTTCGCGACTCCTGAGAATCAGACATGGCTTCTTACGCTAACTTGCGGTGCGCTGTTCCTCATCGCATTCGGCAACGGCCTTTTCAAGGGCAACCTTCAGGCTATTGTCGGACAGTTGTACGACAATCCTCGCTATGCTTCGCAGCGTGATGCCGGTTTCCAGATTTTCTATGTCTTTATCAATCTTGGTGGCGTTGTGGCTCCCTTCGTAGCTCCTTTGCTCCGCAGCTGGTGGCTCAGTGAGAACGGTTTGATGTATAATGCCGAGCTTCCGGCTCTTTGCCACGGATTTTTGGCGGGTGCGGAAGTAAACCTAACCAAGCTTTACGAACTCATTGCGGAGGTGGGTGGTTCGGTGGTTGCAGGTGATGCCGGCTCCGTATCGGCATTCTGTGCGAACTATCTTAATGTCTTCAACACCGGCATCCACTATTCGTTTATCGCCTCCGTTGCTGCAATGCTTATTTCCCTCTCGATATTCCTTTTCACCAAAAGGCAGCTTCCTTCTCCCGCAAAGAAAGCAAAAGAGGAAACCGTTACATATTCTGCAGAGGAAAAAGCTGCAATGGCTACGGAAATCAAGCAGCGTATGGCAGCCCTCTTCGCTGTGCTCGGTATTGCTATCTTCTTTTGGTTTTCATTCCATCAGAACGGAACTTCACTCTCGCTCTTTGCCCGCGATTTCGTAAAGACCGACTCCGTACAGCCGGAAATATGGCAGGCTCTCAACCCGTTCTATGTCATCATCCTCACTCCTGTTGTGATGTGGGTATTTGCCGCTCTTGCACGCCGTGGAAAAGCGATTTCCACACCTCGCAAGATCGCTATCGGTATGGGTTTGGCCGGATTGGCATTCCTTTTCATGACCGTATTCTCGATCATCAATGGTTATCCTTCGGCCGAGGCGTTCAAGGATCTCCCGGCTGCCGAGGCGGCCGCTCTCAAGACAGGACCGTGGGTTCTCTTCGTACTCTACTTCTTCCTGACTGTGGCAGAGCTGTTCATTTCTCCTCTCGGTCTGTCGTTCGTTTCTAAAGTTGCTCCCAAGCATCTCCAGGGCCTTTGCCAAGGTCTGTGGCTCTGTGCAACGGCCGTAGGCAATCTGCTGCTCTGGATTGGTCCGCTCATCTACAATGCTTATCCTATTTGGGTGGCTTGGACTGTATTCTTCTCGGTCTGCATCATCTCGATGGGCGTTATGCTCGGTATGGTGAAATGGCTCGAGCGGGTTACCGAATAAGACCTGTATTTCGATTGATACGGCGGCGCTTCCGAAAAGGGGGCGCCGCTTTCATTTGACTGCCGGGAAGTACCGTATTTTTGTGATTATATACTTCGGTGTCCCTTTGGGGTGTGTCGTAGCCCAAGTTTCCTCCGAGCGAAGGGATTTAGGGCGACAAGTATTACAACACGGTCACGGGTCGTGAATAAACGACCGTCGAATAAGGTATATTGGCGGTATATGACTGCCGATGTTTTACGGCGAGGCGTGTCCGTTTCCGGCGGGATCGAAGCGGTGCTCTTCTTTTGCGTCCGAGCCCGTGCCGGCCGCAGAATTCACCGCTGGGGTGTATGGAGCGTAGGCTTTTGTCCGGGGGCCGGGTGCTTTCCGGATTGCGGATTCGTTACCCCGGCACATAGGAATTGCGACCTTGTCCGGGGCTTTTTACTTCTGGCGACCGTAAGAGATAACTGGCCGGCGGCTTCTTGACGGGTGTTCGGGCATTCGGGGCGTGCGGCGCAGGATCCGGCTCATGGGGCGGTTTATTCGGCGATGAACTTTATCCGGGGCTGGCTCTTCGATGCCGGCTATCGTTGAAGAAGATCGGATGGCATCCCTGACGGGTGTTTCCGGATTACGGGTTCGACGCTCGGAGAGCGGAGAGCAGGCTTTTGTCCTAAAAGGAAATAGGACCGTATCCTTGAGCCGTCCATTGTAAATGAATCGGAGCGGCAAATTGATTTGCGACTTCGGTACGCTTGTTCAATGTTGCGAACGATGCCTTACGGACACTCTTCCTGAAGTCCGGTTATTTCCCGTAAACCGTTGTCTTCCCCCCCCCTTGTCCGGGATTTTCTAATGGACTCCTGCCATTGTTGCGGGGCCATGCCTTTTTCTTTGGCGAAGGCGCGGTAGAAAGTCGCCGTGCTCCCGAATCCGGATAATAGGGCCACTTCTTCGATTTTATGGCCGGCCTCCTCGTCTTCGAGCAGCGGCAAGGCGGCATATTGAATGCGGCAGTGGTTGATGTAGTCGCGGAACGACAAGCCCAATTCCTTGTTGAGCAGCAGGGAGAGTTGCGTGCGGTTAGTGCCGCATTCGCAGGCCAAGTCGATGATCGTAAGTCCGGGGTTGAGGTATAGTTTGCGCTGTACGATGGCTTCCTGCAACTGTTCCCGCAGCGATGCGGCGCGTCCTTTTCCTTCGGCGAGGTTTATTTCCGGATTTTCTTCGATGGGTTCTTCTTCCGGGAGCGGTTGCCAGTAATCCCGGATAATGTCCGGGATGCGGTATTGCAGGATGCAGCCGTAGAGGATACCCCAGACGGTAAGTGTCAGGATATAGATGAGAATGGTGAACCAGATATTGCTGAAAAATAGAATGATGATGATGTATGAAAGCAGGTAGAAGGCCAGCAGTGCCGACATCCACCGCAGCCATTGCAGGTGGATGCGCTCCGTGAACGAGTAGGCCTGGGCGATCTCCCGGGAGTAACGGATGGAGTAGAGGACGATGCGAGTCAGGGCGAAGAGGCAGTAACCGACGGTGTATAGGGTGTAGAGCAGAATTACCGTCGGCAGGAAGGACGGCAGGTCCTTTAGCAACTCCGGCAGGGAAGCATATACCGTGCGGGGTTCGAAAGCCGTTCCGAGCCAGTAGGCGCCGCCGAGCAGAACGAAGGGGCTCAGCAGTTTGAGGCTGTATCGTGCCGTGATGCGGCCGGGCATCACCAGTTCGAAAAAGAAGAGCGACAGCAGAGCCAGGGTAAACAGGTCCGGAAAGGTGAAGCCCGGGCCGAGAATTTCGTAGTTGTAGGCGGCATCGTGGCTCAGGAAAAACTCTTTGAGTTCGATCAATGCCATCCATATCAGGCAGATCGTGAAGAGATAATGGGGCCGGGATTTGCTCTGTCGGGCATAAATCGCCATGTGGAAGGCGCCCATAGCGAAAAATGACAGGGAAGCTCCGTTAAGGAAATATGTGAGGTTTTCCAACATTCTGAATACTAAGATAGTAAAAATAAGTACTAAAAATGTCTTTTTGCGCTATTATTTCGGCTTTCGCCGGGAAATCGCCCCGTGCGACTCTTCCGTCCTGCATTTTTTCGATGGATGGAGGTCGGTGAAATTTATGGACGGTAGAGTCGGGTGGGATATACGGGGCTTGAAATTCCTTGTTTTTCGGGGTAAAAAATCCGGGTGTCCGGGAATGGTTTTTCCGGTTTGACCCGAATCTGAAAAATAATTATACAAAATTATCCGGATTGAAGGATGTTTCGTTCTCAAATTATACAAATCGAATCGCAAAACGTACATCGGATTTTCTGGACGCCTCCGAGCGGAATGTGATGAATGTCGTATGTGCGCCGGGAACGGCGGCGATCGTTAGCAGTTGCCGGCCCGCCTTCTGTTTGCGGTGGAGGAAACTGTTTCGCAGGGCGTGTTCCGGTTGTCTTGCGGTAGCGTTTTCGGGAGGGGCGAGAGGGCGGCCGGTTCCGGGAGATTATCGGATCTGTAGGAAGAGAGGTATAGGATTGTGGCGGTATGGTTTTAGAATTTTTCCGACAGATACCGAATTGTTCGGGTGTGCACCGCCGGAGTTACCCGGGGTATCGTGGATCGTTTTCGCCGCCCTTCGAATGATACCGACAGTCGCTCCAGCCTATTCGAGCGTACGGTAAAACGCGCTGCTCCCCGTATCTGGAGTGTGCGAGAAAAAGCGGCGATTTCTCTTTTCTGCGGTGTTTTTTTTTGTATTTTTGTTCCCGTCGCCGGGAAAAACAGAAACTCCGACGTTTTTTTGCGATGGGTATGAAACTTATAATTCTTGGCTCGGGAACTTCTCAGGGAGTGCCGGTGATCGGCTGCCGGTGTGCCGTCTGCACCTCGAAAGATCCCCGCGATAACCGTCTGCGGACTTCGGCCATGCTCGAGTGGGACGACATACGGCTGGTGATCGACGCCGGGCCCGATTTCCGTTACCAGATGCTCCGGACCGGGGTCCGGCATATCGACGCGATTCTGCTGACGCACGAACACAAAGACCATATCGGAGGATTGGACGACGTGCGGGCCTTCAATTTCGTCGATTATCCCACGATCTATCGGATCGACGTATTCGGAACACGGCAGACGCTCAAATGCGTCCGCAAGGACTTCGACTATGCCTTCAGTGTGGACAAGTATCGGGGGGTGCCCGAAATCGAGCTGCGCGAAATAGATCCTGCCGTTCCTTTTTGCGTCAAGGATAAGGAGGTGATTCCCGTGTCGGGACACCATTCGCCCCGATTCGAGGTGACGGGGTTCCGGTTCGGCGAACTGGCCTACCTTACGGATTTCAAGACCATTGCCCCGGCCGAAGAGCGGAAGCTGTACGGTGTCGAAGTGCTGGTGGTCAATGCGCTCCGGCCCCAGCCCCATGATTCGCATTTTTCACTGGACGAAGCATTGGCGCTGATTCGCCGTGTGGCGCCCCGCCGGGCGTATCTGACGCATATGTCGCATGAAATGGGTCTTTACGCCGAGCGTTCCGCGTTGTTGCCCGAAGGGGTATATTTGGCTTACGACGGATTGGAAATAAATGTAAACGATTGATAGGATGAAAGGTTTGAAAGGAAAGACCGTCGTGGTCACCGGAGCTTCGTCGGGGATCGGCGAGGCATTGGCCCGCGAATGTGCGGTGCAGGGTGCCAACGTGGTGCTCGGCGCCCGGAGCCTGCAAAAATTGCAGCTCATCGTCGGAGATATCCGATCCAAAGGCGGCGAAGCGACCTACTGCGCGGTGGATGTGACCAAGCCGGAGGAGTGCCGCAATCTGATCGACACGGCCGTCGGGGAGTACGGCGGGGTGGATGTGCTCATCTGCAATGCGGGCCTTTCGATGCGGGCACTGTTCGATGACGTGGATCTGGAGG